>CEPZ01081037.1_pt1 | contig 108207 bp, 122 predicted proteins | sample 530461 | NCBI WGS metagenome assembly CEPZ01 (sample SAMEA2620106, study PRJEB7988) | marine metagenome | isolation source: saline water (ENVO:00002010), including
AATCAGTGAATATTCTCTAACAGACTTGTCGTCTCGTGAATATGCTAGTATAAACGTATCCACTGTGATTGAGCAGTTATTCAAAGTTATGAGGTTTCGAAAATGAATATCGAAGACATTCCGAATATCACCCAGCTCGTCAGTGAATACAAAGATCTCGAGGAAACTCTGAATAGGGCCTCCAGAAGAAACCACCAAGCTGTCGAGAAGGCTTGTCGAAGCGAACTTGAAAATATCCTCACGAGGATCGGAAAGCTCGTCGTGAATTCTGTTTCGGGCTCGGTAGCTCACATCGAGCTTATGAGAAAGCTAAGTGAGCTGTTCAACAGGTACCGAATCTATGAAATCACGAGTGGCGAATTCGTGAGGGAAATGGATCGTATTGTTTCCACGACGGCAACAGAGGAGTTGTTGTCCGTACCAAATGAACCAAGGGTTCTCGTAGTGGAAGCTGTGGCAGCAGCGCTCAGGAGTTGTCAGTTCGATATCGAGAATGGTTGCTGGGAACCGGATGATGATGGGTCAGAAAAAGAAGCAGAAGAGCTCCTCGAAGGGATAGGCAGAATTATTGGCCGTCTGGTCAAGCATATGGCTCTTGGAGAGAATGCATTTGCTTACGGTTTGAGTAGGAATCACGAGCCCAAGAACGAGCATAAGGGCTGGGAAGGTGACGCTTTGGATAAAATTCAAGAGTTTGGGAGGATGTACAAATGACCGTATTCAAAAAGGGACATAGCGGAGATAAGATTCTTGAGATCACCCAACACCTCGTCGACTACGGGGTGCTTGATGAGCCAAAAGAAACTTTCGATGCCGAGGTTGCTCGAGCTGTAAGGGCATTTCAGTCCAAGATGATTGACTCGAGGGGAAGGCCCCTCGAAGTCGATTCGAAGGTCGGTAAACTCACGATGTGGGCTCTTGAAAACAGTGACCACACCTCGGCCTTCTCTCCTGTTCCCGATTCATTCTATGACGTCCTCGACGAACTCAATCCATGCCTGATCGGGCACATGGCGTTGAAATTCGGTCTGGAGGAAATGAGGAAAGGTGCCAGGGAGCTGGTCGGAAACAATCGCGGTGAGTTTGTTGCGAAATATCATCGGGTAGATCCTACAGCTCTTGGCGACAACTGGGCTTGGTGCGCAGCGTTCGTATCTTGGTGTGTTAAGCAAGCTTCGGACAGTCTCGATCTCGATATGCCATTCAAGTACACTGGAGGAGCCAGGAACATCCTCAACCAAGCCAAGAAGGCGACCACGCCGGCTTACGTTGTGGACACGAAGGATGGCGGTGAGCCTCGAACTGGCGACCTTGTTGTATGGTATCGAGACAAGTTGGCAGGCTGGAAAGGCCATGTCGGCATCGTTCATAGCTTCGAGAACGGCATCCTGTATGTCCTCGAGGGGAACCGAGGTAGATTCCCAGCTCCTGTGCGTGTTTACGATTATGTCTGGGGCAGGATGCCAAAGCTGCTCGGGATTGTGAGGTTGAGATGAATGAGAAAAGCGTTATCGACGACAGCACTGTTTCTGGAATTGTGGAGTTTATCGATTCTGCTGATCTCAACGGAGTCAGTCTTTATGAATACTTCCAGAGCGTGTGGAAGAAGCATCATGACTGCGTCGGGGGTATCTCAGCCTTTGTATCTCTCGGGTGCGAAGATTCTATCTTGAGACAGAGACTTGCGTTCGCTGACCTCTCCAGAGTTGCCTCTCAGAACTTGAATAGGTTGGAAAAGATCTTCGTCTCCGGGTCGGACCAGTTCAAGGAAGTCAGTCTGCCAATGGTGAGGACGACTAGACGAGTATTCACACCCCATTCGAGCTTCGACCTGACTGATGTATTTTCGAAGATGAATACCGCCCCGGTCTGCCTTGTTTATGCCAGTGCAGGCTCTTGTGAGATCGATGCCGAATCGTTCCAGTCATGGCGAGAGTATCACTCATCGTCTATCCCAGGGGCAAAGAAGCCAATCGTTGTTGTCAGGGACTTCTTGTTGAAGGAGAGGTTCGTCGAGATCTGCGACGGCTTGGTGTTCCTTGGCACTGACGACTCTGACCTCACGAGAAGCTATTTGAATAGAGTCTTCGAAGGATTTAAGGATGTCGGACAACTCGCTCCAAAAATTCAGTGATGGTGTAGACAGGGACTTCACTCCCTCTGCCTCCACTTTTGCCAAGCTTAAGCCGATTGAGAAGAAGCTTGTCGAGATGGAGGCTTCTTGTGTTTTTGATCCAAGCGACATTCAACAGAGGCTGGGTCTTAGCTCTCGTGAATATTCGAACATTCTTCGACGAGCTCACGTTAAAGAGATCTTGGAGTGGAAGAAGAAGGAGCTCTCCATTTCTTCTCTCGAGGAGCAGAAGAGCCAGCGAAAGCTTCTTATTCAGAAGACTTATGCCGAGGTGCTAGAGAGGTTCGAAGACATCGATGAAGATGAGCTCCCTCTCAATGAAAAAGAACGCCTAATGGTACTCCAAACAAGGGCGAAGAACGTTTCGTTCGACAAGATCCTGAAGGGTCTTATCGATCTCTCCAAGCTGGACGCAGACCTCACTGATGACCAAACGAGAGACGAGCATATTCTCGTTCGGAAAGTTAGAGCTCAGCACACTCGTAGGAAGATACGAGAGAAGAAGCAGCGTGAGGCTTTTGACAAGTACGGGCTTACAGAAGATGATCTGTTCAACCAGACTGCCATCGATGGGGATGGCAACATGAAGGTGTCATCGTTAGATGATGTCCTTGGGCGTCTTCAAGCTGAACGCCAAACTTCGGATGTCGAGATCGAAGAAGAGATCTCCGAGTTCGAAATCACCACCGAAATGAGGAAGAAAGATGAGTGAAGATAAGGGCTACGATCAAGAGTATGAGATGGAGTTTCCAGACATGTCGGAGGACTCGCCGTCCGATTGGGACTCGACTGTTGCTGATGGCCTCGAAGAAGAGGAGGACTTCGGATATCTTCTCGATGATGAGGTCAAGGCTGCACCAGAAGAACTCGTCGAAAGGCTTCCAGAGGAGCTTGGCGGCCCCGAAGATGTTGATCTTGAGGAGGTGGCGGAAGACGCTCTCAAGAAGGATCTTGGAGTCACTCCTTCTCATGAGAAGATGACTCGACCAAAGAATATCACGCTGAATGCCGGCAACACTGGAGCGAAGTTCGCTCTCAGGATGTCTGAGGTGAAGCCTCATATTCGTAGGCGTCTTGGGAAAGGAGTTCGCTTCCCATGAGTGAGGTTCCCTCACAATCTCCATCCACCATCTCTCGCCGCACTCCTACGAATGATGAGGTGATAGATGTTATTCAGGATATTCAGGAAGACGTCCTGATCGAAACCCTTGCGACAGAGCATGGGTTTCTTAGCGACGCTCTTATCCAAGAAGAACTGGACAAGCTCACGAAAGCTGATGAGTGGGCGTGGGAGATCTATCAGCGCAGGTACTTCAAGACAGATAAGTGGTACATCTGTAACAAGTGCCGTCAGTCTGGAGGGTCTGCCGCTTTGTCCGCAAAGAAATTTGCGGCAGCTGCAATCTCAGAGCAGTCGTATACTTGCATCATGACCTCTTACAAAAAGGAAGAGGCTGTCGGCAAGATCGACTATGTCAGGCAATACCTCAAGGCATTGCCTCCAGAGTTCCAAAAAGAGATTGTGAGGGACCCCCGCCAGCTCATCGAGTGGAAAAACTCGAACGGCACTCGTTCGAAAATCATGAGCCATGCCCAGAAGCCAATTCGAGGCGCTTCTGGTGAGGTTGCTCTCGATGAGCTGGCGTTCTACCAGCATGCTGATGAGATCTACGAATCAGCAACTCCTGTTGTGTCTCAGTCTGGAGGTACCATCGATATCGTGTCGACTCCTTTTGGTAAAGGGGGTCGATATTATGACATATTCATGTCTGATGAAGAGGACGATTACAAAAGGGAGAGGATTTACTGGTGGCACTGCATGCGCTACCTCAAAGATCCTTCTTTTGAATTCATGGCTCAGGCTTCTCTGCTTGCCTCTACAGATGCTTTTGATACTCACCGAAGGGTGGAGGTCTTTGGCAGTGATTCCATCAAGTCGCAGCTGGTCAACTCAAAGCTGCTAGAGTCGTTCCAGCAGGAATTCGAATGCTACTTCATTGATTCTTCGATTTCGTTCTTCCACAAGGACCTGATCGTCAACGTCATGTTCAATAACAAGACGGACGTGAATGACTATCAGGCTATGGAATCTGATTTTGAAGACATATCAGTGAATGAGGCTCTCAAGGACTTCTCGAGAGATGAAGTCAAGAAGGGAGCTCAAATCCGTTCTATTGAGTTGCTAAGAAACGGTCGTACTGACATTCACGGCAATACGATAGAGCTCAAGAAATACTTCTGTGAATCGCAATTCAAATCGGAGAGCTTCGGCTCTTTCTGGGACTTGATGAGGGCGATAGACTCTGGAGAGATCACAGATAATATCATCATCGGATTGGATGTCGGTCTTTCTACCAACTCTACAGATTTGAGGATCCTCGAAGAAGTCTATCCTGCAGAGGGAGGGGTTCTTCAAATCGAGAGGGGCTCCATCGAGATCGTCAAAACCCCTCTCCACGAACAACAGAAGTATCTGGAGCAGTACCTTGACGTCCTTCCTTTTGTCAGCGGCTATGGCGATGAAGGCGGCCTTGGCAAGCAGATGTGTCAATATTTCAGGAGTAGATATTCAGGCAGATTCAAGACTATCGATTTCGCCACTGGAGGGCCTTCGAAAGTCGAGCCATTCATGGTGAACCTTCGTTCGAGGATGGCAAACTGGTCTATCGGCATGTCGTATTCGAGAAGGCTCATCGAGGACCTTCACTCTATTCAGCGTGTCATCACAGAGACCAAGAAGATCTCGTACAAAGCGCCGGAGATGAGAGGTAACCACGCCGACTCTGCCTATGCAATGGCGCTGGCTAGCTATGCAGGAACTCTGTATAGCGAGATAGAGATGGAGATCGATATATCGAGGATATCGATTCCGAAAGACGAAGGGTCTGACTCAGAAACCAAGAAAGCCTATCACGACTTCAGTGTGGGCGAACATAAGGTCGATGGCTACGACTCGTATTTCGACGCTGGAACCGAATTCGGCCTCAGTGAAACTTACAAGTACAATTCAGAGTGGGATTACTGATGGACGTGAGATTAAAAGAGGTCGCTAGCGCAGACCCTACGATTAAGAATATCTCTCATTTTATGGAGTTCTCCGAACGTTTTTCGGAGTCTTTCGAGGACGAGACAGAAGCTGTTCAATTCACAGCTCTTGGCCGTTCACCATCTCCATTCTCCGATCGGGATGACCGAGGACTGGACAACCTGAAGTTCAGCACTGGGACCAGCTCCGATGTCAGGAAGAACGTCTCGACAAGACCCGCCCAGCTCGAGAGGAAAAGGTCTCAGCTCAAGAATAGGCCGACAAGATCTCAGAGAGGGCCTCTTGGAGACGAAGTCTTCTTTTCAGATAGAATCCCTCTTTTTACATACAGGAGAATCGCCAACGATACTGCTGTAGCGATGGCTACGGACCTTCTGGTCGGTCTTATCACTTCCCTGAAGTATAGCATCAAGCTTTCTGACCCAAAGAAGACTGACGTGGTGAAGGCGATCTATGATCGACACCATAGCGCACTAGTGTCTGAGATGGTCAGAAAAGGCCGCCAGAATGGGTTTTGTTTCGGTCAAAAAATTTGGTCGAGGAGGACGCTCGAGCTCTTTGAAAGGAAGGACGGCAAGGAGAAGAGCAAGTTCCGAGGGAGCATTATTGACTTGGATAGAGTCAAGATGATCAACCCTGAGTCGAATCTGCACTTCTACTTGGATAAGTATGAGGACCTCGCTTACATCGAGCAGCACCAAGCTGAAAAAGGCCGGGTCAAGGTTACCAGACAACAGTTGTTCTGGTTCGTCCACCAACCTGAATATTCGAACATCTTCGGCACCTCTGCATTCAAGAAGATCTATCCGTTCTGGCACTACTACAAGATCGGATTTCAGTATGCGATCAGGCATCTAGAGAAGGTAGGGTCTCCCCATTTGGAGGGGCGCTTCCCCCAAGGTTCGACCAAGGTTGGTAAAGGCAAGTCTCAGAGGAGAGTTCCAAACAAGGAGGTCATCTTGATGATGGCTGAGGCTGTTAAATCCACAGGTGGCGTCGCGATGCCTTCAGACAGGTATGAAGATGGCAGCTTCATGTGGAGTCTTGAATACAAGTATCCAGACAAAAACAGTGCCGCGAACTACATCGAGTTCCTCTCCTATCTGGATGGGAAAAAGATGCAAGGGATCGGCGTGCCTGGGGCCATCGTGTCCCAAGACTCAGGCTCTAATTATTCTGACACCGACGCCAGGGTTCAGATCTTGATGATCATCGTGGAGAGTCTCATCTCTATGATCGAGGGCACAATAAAGAGGGAAATTCTCGACTACATCGTCATGTACAACTTCGGCAACAAGTATGTCGATGATTTGATTTTTAGAATGGATCGTGGCGCATTGGGCAGGAGGAAGTTGCTCAAAGAGCTCCTCCTTCAATATCTCAAGATCGCTGAGAACCAAGAAGGTTTCGTGCTCAACTCGTTCATCGACTTCGACGCGCTTCTCGAGGACTTCGGGGCTCCTGCAGCGGCAAGAGATGAGGTTATGTCCAGGGATCCCTTCGCAGAGAAGAAAGAGGACCTCGTCAAGAAGCAAGAGCGTCAGGACGATCAAAACGACAAGCAAGGCGCGCGACAGGGAGCTCCAAAGAGAGAGTCGGAGCGTCGTCCAGCCAAGAAAAATGTAGGAGACGAATAATGGGTAAATTCAAAAAGCCGGTTCAGCTCAGTAGTTTCTTCTTCAGCCAGTGTATCGACCCAGAGAAGGAGACAGCTTCCTCGATGGCATTCTTCGCTGATGAGGAAGATAAGAAGAAGGCTGAGGAGAAGGGCTTTAAGAAAGATGATATCGTAGATATCGCTCTCTTTAGGGGCGGCAGCTTCTCCCATTATTGGTATGGGTCGCTTGATTTCGATGATGAATATCTCAACAAGATCATCCGAAACTTCAACCGACAAGCATACCCCGTGGATGTCGCGGGGAACCTCGATCACGAAGCTTCGAAAGCCATGGGCTGGATCGTCCCTGGTGAAGGCAATATGTACATCAGGCAGGTCGAGCTCAGTCGGCCAATTGGCAAGGTGTATAGGAACTTCATTTACGCGAAGGTTCAACTTACAGAGTCTGGTGCAAAAGCTCTCAACGACAAGGAGTACCGATATATCTCTGCTGAGATCCAGGGCAACTACTCCACCCGAGAGAAATACACCACGACTGAAGTTCAGGCTCTCACAGGTCCTGGCACAGACATCACTGCAATCGAGTGTGATGACCTCGAGGCGAACGACCCTAATAAACAATGGAGGATCCATTACGGCCCTACCATGACAGGGTTCGCCTTCACGAATAAGCCCTTCATGCCTGGAATGCCCTCGATGTTCTCTCAGGGTGAGAAGAGGACCAGTGATGAATCCGACGTCGTGTTCGCAAAGGAGAAGGATGAAGACCAGCTCGAGGATTTGGACCTCGGCAGGTTCTATTCGTTTGTGAACTACGAGGAGACGAGGGTTCCGTCTGAAGGCGAGTTCATCTCTGTTGGTGACGACTACTATGAAGTTCGCGACTTGAAGAACTTTAACCAAGAGGCGAACGCCAAGGAATATGAGGTCGAGCTCCTGTTGAGAGATCTCAAAAAGGGAGGCCAGATCTCCCTTTCTTTGAAGGATCTCTCGATCTCCAACTTTTACAAAAAGTTGCCGCCCAAAGATTTTTCTTATACCTGTAAAAGCGAAGAAAGCGGGAATTGCGGCGGGTGTCGTAATTTCGATTTAGATACAGGTTGTCGGATTTTGGACAGCGCTTTTTCTCTGACAGGTCATTGTGACCTCTGGGATCCGAAAAACAACATCCATGCTTCGCAAGGAGATGACATGAAATTTTCTGAACTGATTGCGCTGCTCGGGAAAACCCAAGGCATTCAGAACAAGCTCGAGATTCTCAAGTCTCGATCGCAGCAATTCTCGAACACAGGCGACGCAGAAGCTGTGGCTTCTCTCATTGCTGATTACGAGGTTGCTCTCGAGAAAGAGAATGAGAGCAAAGAGTTTTCCAATCGCCTCTCTCTGGAGAAGGCGAAGAGCGAGCGCCTCGCTCAGGAAAAGATTGCTCTTTCGGAGCGTCTTGCCGATGTCTCGTTGGACTCGGCTCGTAACCGAGTTGCCGCAGCTCGCACCAAGCTCGAGAAGTTTGGCTGCACCAACCCGATGCTCGAGAAGTTCGATAGCTACTTCTCGAACGTCGGGCCTGAAGACCTCGATCAGAAGTTCTCTCGTCGAGACGAAAACGGCGAAGCGACTGATAGCGCTGATGTCCTTGACATCATCGTCGAGATCTTCTCTGAGGCTCCGAAGCACTCTTTCACTGCTCCGACAGGAGAAGAGACCGAGGTTCTTCTTAACAACGATGAATCGGATGTTGAGGAGCCAGAAGTCGGTGGTGACGAAGAGGGCGAGGACCTCACTCCAGAAGAGGTGGAGCTCTCTCGTCGAGCCAAGCTTTATGAGCAGAAGTTCGGCCACAAGCCTGCTTCTTTCTTGATGAAAAGGCTCGCCGCTGACGGATCTATCGCCCCGGCAGCTGAATAATCTTGACTCGATCAAGGCAACCCTGAAAGCCAACTGTCTCAAAGGAGAGAAAAGTGCCATACGGATACGGACAAGGCCAGACGACGCCGGTCGAGCTGGATCAAATCTTCAAGTACACCGACCGAGTCGTTCTTCGTTCGGTGACCATCGACGCAGTAACAGAGGACGCCAGCAATGCTGACGACCCGAAATATCTTCGTTATGGATTCATGCTCGGTCGGATCACTCCTGCCGCTGCGACCGATCCAGTGAAGTATCGGGAGTACACTGCAGCACTCGTTGCAGGGTCGACAATCGACGGTCCAGAGAAAGCGGTGATTCTCGTGAACAACGTTCAAATGGACGGGGTTCAGGACATCATGAGCTCGGTGGCAATCGAGGGGGATCCTTATCGATCTCGATTGATCTTCGCGGCTCCAACCGATGCTGCGACTTTCGATTTCGACTCCACCAACTTCAACCCAGAAATCGCATACTGAACTGAGGTTCTCACTCAGGTCTTTGTTGGTTCAAATCTCAGATTCAGGAGATAAGCAAAATGGAAGATCTTTTCGAAGATGGCCCAATGGAGTTCTCGGATATCACCCAGAACCCCTTGCTGCAACCCGTCAAAATCGACGGTGTCCTCGCAGCGATTCCACAGAAGAAGTCGAGCTATTGGTTTACCAAGCGTATGCCGATGATCGAGGTCAAGAAGGACCGTGTCGAGTACGACATGGTTGCAGACCTCAGCGGCGGCATGACTCCAATGGTCGCGCCGAACTCGTCCACTCCGGTCTTCAGCGAATTCACTCTCGCTCAACAGAGCTGGGAGCCCGCTGAGTTCCGCGAGAAGACTCAGCTGACCGAAGCTCACATTCGTCAGTTGCGCAAGATCGGCAGCCTCCAAGAGTACGAGCGTGCAGAGAAGCTCATCTCCCTGTTCAAGGGACGGTTGATGGAGCGCCTCGCAAACGTCCTCGAGTGGCAGCGTCGTCAGGCTGTTTTCAGTCAGACGATCGACGTCATCAAGGTCGACGGCAACCTCCAGTCGATTCCAATGCCCAAGCCGGCATACCTTCGACCAACTGCACTCACGTCTTGGGATGATCCTACGGCGGAGCCTACTCAGGATGTCCAGATCTGGGTCAGTGACTTCAACGAGCTCAGCGCATATCGCGTCCAAGACGCCATCATGCCGCACCGAAGCTACGAGAAGTTGACTGGTAACGACAATCTCCAGGCGATTCGTGAAAACAACTACGCTGTTTTCGACGGAACCCAGAGCGCTGTCGCATCGATCCTGAGCCGTTACCTCGGTGACGCAGTCAGCTTGTCGATGAACAACGATTCGATCAAGATGAACGTCAAGCTCGTTGCCGACTCGAACGCTGGTACGAACACGATCACCGTCGACCGGGCTTCGATGCTTTACATCGGCGCGAAGATCTATCTTCGTCAGCTCAGTCAGAATGGTCTCGGCAACATCGAGAGGGTCGAGGTCCAGTCGTTCACTGAGAATGCTGATGGCAGCACGACCATCACGCTCACTGCGAACTTGCTGAATGACTTCAAGCGCAAGGATAGTGCCGTTTGGCAGCTCTTCTTGATCCCTGAAGACAGGATGCTGATCTCGGGCATGCTCGAATCTGACGTCGAGACTCACGAGGGCCTTGTTTCGGCAGAGATGCTGAATATCCCTGTGACCTTCATGTCGACTCAGTCGAACTTTGAGAACCTCCTCGCGGAGCCTCAAACAGGAATCTGGGGATTTGCTCTCAAGCCCAAGCAAGACCCTCCTCGAGAGGAGTATCTTGTCGGGGTTCGTGGTCTCCCCGCGATTCACTACGCAACCGCGTGGTCGACTCCGACGATCTTCTTCTGATAGCAACATGACAACCCACACGTCTTTGGTGTAATCTGAATAAGACGTGTGGGTTCCTCCATTTTTAAGCAGGTGAGAAAATGAGCGAAGAAAAGAAAGCAATGGTGGCTGAATACATGCTGGAAGACGTCAGGACTGTCGGTCCCGGTGTTGCGGCAACGAAGGGCTGGACTTGCGTTGAAGGTTCAAAGGCTTTCGAGCGTATTGTGAAAGCGAAGGCTTTTACTACCCAGCCAGAGGCTGCTACCAAGAAGCACCCCTTCCTTATTCACAACGCTACTGACGAGCTGGTGAGCGCTGAGCTCAAGTTCCGTGGTGATCTCGAGGATCATTTGAAGGCGGCCAGAGAGAAGACAGAGGCGGAGCTCGCGAAGCTCGAGGCTCAGGTCGCTTCTCTCAAGAAGCAAGGTGATCACATTTCGAAGGTCACTGCCGAACGGGAAGAGCAGCGAAAGCGTCTTCGTGAGAAGCTCGAGGAAGAGGCCAAAGAGGCTCGTGCGAAGAAGGAAGAAGCTGAGCTTCGAGCTGAGGTCGAAAAGGAGAGCGAGATCAAAGCTCTTCTGAAAGAAGACAACACCAAACCTTCTGGCCGAAAGAAATCATGAGGTAAAAGATGATTGAGAAGATTGGGCTCTACCATGACCTTTTTATCAAGGTCGTCGGGTTCGCTCCAGAAGCAGCCCTCCCCGTCTTCGCAATTGTCTGGTTCCTGTCACAGGTCTTGAGGGTAAGAGAAAGAGCCCCGAAGCTGAAGACACCCATCCTGGCTGGAATGAATTTTCTGGTCTCGTGTCTCGGCTTCGGGGTTTGGTTTTTCTTGCTTAAAGGAACAGAGCAGGAGATCCAGACTGCGGAGTTCTATTATAGGTCGATGATGCTAGCTGGCTTCACTTCGATCACCTACCAGTTTGTCGTACCCACAATGAGGGTCGTCAATGCAAAGCTGCCTTCGGTTTTGAATAGGCTCATCGACAGAGCGACAGGAGAAAACCTTGAACAACCTGATAAAGACGAAGATCAAGGTTAAGTGGTTCCTCGTTACGCTAGCGGCCATCGCACTTGTCTTGTTAGGGATCTTCTTCAGACAACGCTTTCTCCTCGATCGAGCCAAGAAGGTTAGAGACGAAACTCTCCGAAACGTCGTCAAAGAGGCGGCCAAAGAGCAGTCTCGGTTTAAAAAGAAAGTCGTGAATAAAGAGCTTTCCAAGGAAGGCGATGTTAAGCGGGTCGAAGAGAAAATCAGGGAGGTCGAAGCCAATGAGAAGGCTGTTAAGAAACGTATTCAAGATGCTTCTTATGATGAGCTTGAGTCTATATTCATTGACCTCGGCTACTGATTCTTCTGCCCAGGAGTGTTCTTACCTCTTGAAAGAGGATGGGTCTGTCAATTCAAGATTCATTCTGATCAACGGTCAGAAGCATTTCTTCGCCCCCGAAGAAGTTGGCAGAAAGATACTCAGCGATCTCGCCACTCTGGATATGGAAAAGAAGAAGGTCGGTCTTCTTGAGGAGAAGCTCGAGCTCAAGGATGACATCATAGACTTCAAGTCTATTCAGATAGAAGCTTCAGAAGACAGGATCAGGATCCTCAGCGCAGCTAAAACGCCAGAGCCAGATATTCAGAAGTGGTACGATAGGCCGCCATTTTGGTTTGCATCTGGTGTCGTGTTAGCCTCTTTGCTGTTTGGATACTGGGCTTACACAACCGAGAGAGTCAAATGAGCGCGCTACAATATACAACACTGGCGACAGTAAAAGAGCTGCTTAAAAAGAGCGCGCAGGATCGAGTCCATTTTCCTGGCTTGGCGAAGCAGATTACTGTTTTCGATAGAAGCTTATCCACAAACGACTACATCACCAATATCTCTGTTGACCAGCAGAAGCTCTATTGCGACCCCTGCTTTGAAGGCAATCTCAAGGTTGGGGTCGTATTCACGTCGCCTACAGAGTTCGAAGTCTACAAGACTAACGTCGGAGGAAGAGACTTCAGAGCTCTGTTGGACGGTACTGGTGATATCAATACTGAATACGTCACAACAGGCGGAGAAGTAACTATCGAAGCGAATGCTTTCGGTGGGACTCCTCAAGCCAACCAAGAAGTGCAGTTCGAATTCGAAGTCCATATGTCGGAGGACAGGGCGGAGACGATTATTCGATTCGCAGAGATCCATATGAGATCTCAGATCAAGAGTCTGCTTATCGACCCAGCAGATCTAGATGCGGACGAGGAGCTCGAGTTCGTAGCTGCTCACATGGGAGCTTACTATATTTGGGTCGACGTATTCATGTCTGATGATGTCAGGGACAACAGACCATCATTCATTGACAGGTGGAAGAAGAGGGCCGACGAGGTCCTCAAGCTCCTTATCACGACCCACAGCACTGAAATCAACGGTGTTGGGGTGAATGCCTTCCCAACAACAGTTCCAAAGATAGGTCACTATCTGGAGCAAAGGGGCAGTTCTGGTCTCCAGGGCTTCGACGGAAAGACCTTGGGTAGTGACGTCTACTTCGATAGTGATTTTCCAAATGACTACTCTGGTTTGGGCGAGGTGGATTGATGGCTTCCGTTACTGGCAAAGCGAGGGGGACAGCTTCTTCCAGGGCTAGGAACAGGAACTCGAGGGCATTGAGAGACGCTGCAGCGAGCGCTATTGCGAGAGCGTGGATCACCAGGGTTGGCGAGTTCGACGGTGCTGGCTTGAGAGTCTCTGAGCGATCTTTGTCGAGAGATAGTAGATCTGGGAAGAGAGGCAGGGTGGAGGCTATTAACAACCAGAGAAGGGCGATCAGGAACTCGAGGAGGAACAAGCCGTCGGCGGCGACGTTCGATATTGTCCGTATTTTTCAGACCGCATGGAAGAATAAATACAAAGAGATCCAAGAGGCTTCTGCAAAGGGTCCGCCGAGAGGTCCCTCGAAGAATGCCGACCCCAATGTCTGGAAGGAGGCGAAGAGGTCTCTCAGAGAAAGGGGGACCCCAGCAAGGCACGACAGGAAGGGCCGAAAGATCAAGTATGTTTCTTCTGGCTTGGCGACAGACGCATTCAGATCAACTGTCTTGAAGGCTTTCGGTGGCGGCTACAGAACCATTATTGAATATGGCGATCTGAGCGCTGTTGGCGGGTTCTCTGTAGACCTCGAGGGCCTGTTCAGAGAGATCGGAAACGGAAGAGAAGATCGTGACTCGCTACATGGGTATTTTGCATTCTTCGACAGAATCATATCGAATGGTCTCGGTGCTGAATACGGGTTAGGCAAAGAAACATCAGCCGGCAGAAGAGAGCTTCTCGTTTTCGACTTCTCTCCAGATGTTTGGGACCAAGTTGCTGGTGTCATGGCGAAGGTTATAGAAGCGGGCTTCCTTCCTGAAGTCCAAGCTATGTTGGATAAGATAGATCTGGAGGGCTAGTTGTGGCGAAGCCAATAAGAAAGTCAGTGAACTTTATCAGGACTGGAAAGGGAGACTATAACGACATCTCCAAGAACCTGATGGAGATCTTACGCAAAGACCTGTCCCAAACCTCCAACGCTAATTCAATCAAACAGCAGAGGCCGTTGGATCAATATAAGATCGAAGCATTCAAGGACTTTGACCCTGACGGCATAACCGCAGAAGAGGAGTCCAACTGCTTGTATGTTTGGTGTGAAGGCTCTACAGGCATGCCAAAAGAGGTAGGGCAGCTCACGAAAACCAGTCATCATTCGATAAGGGAAGAGTTTTATGTGAACGTCGAATACAGAGACTGGGATCGCAATAAACTTGAAGCTCAAAGTCGTGTCAGGCACATTGGACACGCGATTAAGGAGTCGGTTTTTTCCCACCCTGATTTGCGTGGGTTTTTCAACGGCGGCCTTTCAATGGATGGAGTCGAAATCTCTAGGAGAACGATCAAGACATCCAAGAGTGTAGCTCTGGCTGAAATTGTTCAGGTCAGACTGACGTATTCAAAGCTGCGGAACATCAAGGGTCGATCAGACCGTTAAGCAAAGGAGATAACAGTGGCAATTGCAACAGTTGCAGCGGTCGGATCGCGTGGATCGATCGCGCTTGGTGATGAAGTGGTTTATGGTGTCCCAGTGACGCCATCCCACAAGATGACCTTTACAAACGAGAGCCTCACGGTTACCGAGAACTCTCAGCAGAGTGAAGAAGTTCGTGATGACCGAGCCATGGACGAAGTCCAGAGGACGACGCTCGATGTGTCGGGAGACATCTCTTGCTACATCAAGGCAAGTGGTCACGGCATCCTCTACCGTCATGCACTTGGCGACTATGTCCGCCTTCAGCGTGTTGATGGTTCCATTCGTGGTCGTCAGGAGAGGGCTCTTCTCGCTCTTACTGGCGGGGACGACGTTTCGACTTCCGTTCTCGCCCCAGGCAACGACGGAAATCAGGTGATCCCTCTTGCAGACGAGTCGACTGTCGAGTTCGATCAGGGTGGGGTTTTCGCCCTGGTTTATCGCACCGCGAACACCGAGACTCTCGTCGCTGATGATAATGCCGGGGCTGGTTTCGATTACCTTGGTATGGCCACACATTCTTGCGTGCATGTCGAAGCTGTTGATGATGGAGGCGGCGCTGGTGTTGTTGATGGTGGTATGAATTCGGTCGTGCTTACGATCGGGACTGTTGTCAACGCAGCTGGTGAGAATGTCAACCCTTCGTTTGACGCGAACGGTGGCCTCATCAAGTTCGGTAACCGAGTTGCTCTTTACTACCACGCTGCGGCTCTCCCGCAGGTTGGTGGCGAGGATCAGGGTATCGAAGTGTACCTCTACAACGATGGTACCAACGCAATCCCCGGTTCGACAGAAACCTACCCAGCTGCAGACGACCTCGTCGATATCGCCGCTACGATCTCGACAGACTCGGGTTACGCTGCGCCGGACCCTCGCGCAGACCGAGCTGGTGTGTGGTACATGCAGATGCAGGCTACCGGCTGGGATGACGTCTGGACTCACCACATGGAGGCTGGCCGCTTCCTTCCTGTCGGCCTCTCTATCGAGGTTGATAGAGACGCTGCGATCTTCCGCTACACGGGTTGCCAGATCAACACGATGAACCTGAACTTCGAGACAGGTAACATCGCGAGCTCGACCTTCAGCATCGCTGGTCGTCGTGAATACTCGATGTCCCAGCTCGTCAGCCACGTCCTGCCTGGAGCAACTGAAGTCGTCATTGACGCGACAGAGGCGGTCGCCTTCGCAGACCCTGCTGACACCGGGTTCGCTTTCCACGTCATCACGATCGGTGAACGAACGGACATCCGTTACGACACGCTCACTGACAATGGTGATGGCACGATTACGCTTTCCGGCATCCCTGCTGCTGGTGATGGATCGATCGACCGTTTCTTCAAGATCGGTACGAACGTCGACTCGAGGACTCAGGGCCGCAAGACGACAGATCTCCGAGAAGAAGCGCTCTCTGGCTTCGTGACGGAAGAGATCTTCGTCTACCAGAACGGTGAATACGAAGAGGCACTGCAGTTGAGCATCACGTTCAACAACAACCTCAACCTCGAGAAGTTCTTCCTCGGCTCGCCTTTCCGAGCTGCCGTGGTTGCTCAGACCCGCTCGGTGGAAGGTACGATCCGATACGAGTTCGATGACGGGAAGCACTACTCGCGCTTCCTGTTCCAGATCTTCTTCGTTCTGGAAGTGCGCTGCATTTCCGCCCTCGAAGAGGGTCTCATCGAAGGTGCTGACCCACCCGTCGCATCGTCTGGTACGTTCTTCATGCCTCGCTGCAGGTACAAGGGCGGCACGCCGAACATCACGTCGAAGGACACGTACATCGAGCACGATATGCCGTTCGACTGCCTGCCAGATGACGCTCTTAACACGATCGAATTCATCACCACGTTCGTCAATGCGAACCAGCATGATGCTCTTGACTCGTGATCTGAGCTGATCTAGCTTTGAGCCCCGCAGGGACCCCTGCGGGGCTTTCTTTTTGAGGTGAATATGAATACAGTTCTGAACTGGCTTTTGTGGGCCTTCGTTGTCCTTGGATCACTGGTTTCTATCCTGTCGTTTCTGTCATCAATGATTCTATACGGACAATATAGAGATCTGGGCAAGGACCACTCTTTGAATGTATTCAGAAAGTTCTTTGAATACGAAACAGCGTGCATGTTGTGGTCGGTACCAGCGCTAATACTTTTGCTGGGTATTCATTCTCCACTTGCATGGATTGTGGAATTTAAGGTAGACAAAGACCCGGAATGGAAATATCGTCTCTGGTGTACGGTTCACCTGAACAAGTTATTCAGGGCGATATCGAAACCGACAGACAGGTTACTTGAGTATAGAGACAACCCTTTAGGAGTGGTAATGGCTATTACAGCTAAGAAGAGCAAACCAGTTAAGTATGTGATGTGCAGTGAGCGAGATGATTCTGTACCTGAGCATGAGAAGGCATCGGTCTCGATGCGCATCCTTCCTCGAGAGTTCATCGCCCAGCATCGCGATCGACGAATTCGATTCAAGAAGGGTCAGGTGAACGCGCTTCGATCCAACTTCGTGGCCCTCGACCTCGTCCGCCAACAAATCGTCGGATGGCAGAACATGTTCTACGAGGATGAGAATGGCGAGACACGAGAGCTCGTTTTCGATGCTGAGAACCTCGAAGAGCTTTATGAGAAGCTCCCGAGCGTCGTTCAAGACGAGCTTGAAGCAGTCTTCGGTGATGGCACCTTCTCCAAGGAGGCTGAAAAGCGTTGGATGGAGTCTCTCGAAGATGAAGAAGACGACGACGATGATGAAGAGATCAGCCTCGACGAAGACTGAAACCATCCACCAGTCTGCCCAAAAGCCCCCTGAATTCAGGGGGCTTTTTTGTGAGTGCCTTATGCATAAGAGTCGTTTTAAGATAGGCTCCTCCATTTACTTCGTGAGGGGCTTAACAGTAGGTGAGATGCTGGAGCTGGCAGACACTGGCGCTTTCGATATAGGCTCGACAAGTGAATATGCCAGGGTCTTCGCGTTCGTAAGGTGCGTCGAGGATGTTTGGAACGTCTCTATAAGGGACTACAAGGGAAACAAGGTAAGGAAGGACCAGTTTAATATGGTCACGTTCGATATCAACGAGCACTCTGTGGAGGAGTTGCCCGACGAGCACCTTGTCAAGGTCGGAGGGCATATTCTCGAAGAGATATCCCTACTCAGTGAAGAAAAAGAGCAGAAGCTCAGGGGACTGACAAGATTCAAGTTCTGGTTCTCCGATGACAAGAGAAAGGACCAACTAGAGACTTTCAATTGCGCTACTTGTATAGGCCGAGGTCTGGACAATCAGAGAAAGTGTGGCCTCTCTGAATATCAGAAAGACATCATCAGGGACTCCCTTTCAGATGAGGATGAACAGACGAAGTCGGATGAAGAGGAACGAAAAGAGCTCAATGAGAAGATGAGAAGGGCTCTTGCGAGAACAGCATCGAGACGCCGGAGAAGGGTGAGTCTCAACCCGAGGTCCAAGAAGGAGCAGCTTAAAGCCCAGGGACACTTCTCCATCTATGGATTCATCTTCCCAGAATGCCCGATGTCATGGGTGGACGCGGGATTAAGACGATGGAGTGACGTGCTATACTACTCCTACAAAAACGGTGTATCATTCACCGTCGGGCAGTTTCTTGACCAACCAAATGTTCTATGGAACGCTGCCCAGGTCGTCGCTGCAGAAGCTGCAGAGATGGAGTCGAAGATGATGGAGGAAATCCGTGGCAAATGAGATTAGCGCACAGCGCATTGCTTTTGTTCTGAATCTCGAGGATCCTGATGATATTGTCAGGGAGCTCGATAAAATCTTCAAGGACATTAACAACATCGCACAACGCTCTTCCGGTGTCTTGGAGGAGCTTCGAATCTCCAATGCCGCGCTGAAGTCCTTCGCGTCTCTCGGTCATTTTCTAGACGATATTCTTCTCAAGGTCGATCGCATCTTTCGCAAGATGAAGAATGGAGATGACCTGAGCATCTCTGTTCGTTTGGATGAGCAGTCAATCAAGTCTCTGTCCAAGATCTTTGCTGACATCATGGGAGCCTCTCTCCAGTCCAACCTTTCGAAGGTGGTGAAGAAGACAGGCTCTGACCTCAAGAGAGAAACTGCAAAAGCACTTGCTGGGGGTGGTAGTGGGGGATCTGGCGGTGGTGGAGGTGGCGGCTCAGCTCCTTCTTCTGGTTCTTTCGGCGGCGGTCGTATACAGGCTTCTGAGGGTCTTCTTAATACCCTGAAGAGTACGTTCGATGAGGTAGAAAACCGCTATAACAAACTCAACAGGATCAGTGCGTTTGTCACGAGCGACATCATTCAACGAAATGACGACCTCTTCAGGCGATTTCGAGGTCAGGGTGTAGGTGCGTTTTCTACGCTCGAGAAAGAGGTCCAAAAGGGTCTCCTGTCACAAACAAAGCAGCTCCAGAGGGAGTATGGTGAGCTCATCATCGACCTCTCTAGGATCAAGAGACTCGCCGCTTCTGGGATCGCGTTCACTGTAGAGTCGAAGGGCCTCAGCGCTTCTCTCAGGGCTGATCTTCAAGAAGCTCTGGACCGAACCTTGAAGGATCTGGAGGCTACCGACCTTATTCCAGACGAAGTGAGGAGGGAGAACGCCAGAGAGGTAGATGAATATATTCGCTCTCTCCAGGCTGAGTCGAAGAGGCTCAAGACGGCTATTAACGAGTTTGATGCGAATATCGCTGGCGGACAGGGACCAGCTCAGACAGCAGCTCTTAAAGCTCTTGGTGAAGATGGGACTGCAGAGTCGTTCAAGCTTGTTCGAAGGCTCGATTTGAAAGAGGTCGAGGATTTCGAGCAGGGTCTATCTGATCAGGTCGCCACGCTCGAAGAGATCAACCAGCGTGGTGAAAAGTTCAGCCGAATCCTCGACGACGCTGTAAAGAGCGAAAACAAAATCAATGAGACGATCGACCGAAAGAACGATCTACTCGCCAGGACATTCGAGATCCGTAAGAAGATCGCTGGCGGCGGTCTTTCTCTTGTCGACGAAAATGACAGGTTCGAGCTCGAGACTCTTACAAAGCAGTTCGAGAGGCTCGGCCAGACGATCACTCAACGGTCCAAGTCTACGGCTGACCTGCGCGCCAATATTGCCAGGGAAATCGAGGCTGAGTCTATCCGTGAGTCTAGGCTTCGTAGAGATCCCACCGCATCGCCTGAAGAGCTTCAGGACAGCTCCAAGAGGATTGCTGAGCTCAAGAAGGAGAATGGTCTCCTGAAAGAGCGGGAGAGGCTCTACGCCCAAACCTCTGTCGAAGTTAATGAAACGCTAGGTTTCCTCAGACAGAACGTTCAGGCTCTGAAAGAGGTCGAGCGTGCTGAGAAGAAGCTCTCTCAAGAGATCCAGAGAAGCGTCATCAACGTCGAGCAGCTTGTGGCTGGCCTTTCAGGGGCTCGCGCCAAGCTGGATAATATCGATGCAACCAACATCGACGACGTATTCAGAACTGCTGGCGTGAATATAAGAGAAGCCGACAAGGAGCTCACAAGGCTTGCTTTCAGGCTCGAAGAGATCGAGTCAGTCAGGGCTCGTAATGAGGCGAAGGTCAGAGCTGCTAGAGAAGCTGGTACTGGCGTGTTTGCTGGAGACCTGAGCAAGGGCGAGAAGTTCTTGAGGCTTCTCGTCGAGCTCGGTTCTGTAAACGCTATTGCAGAAAACCAGACCAAAAAGACCAAGGAGCAAATCGAAGATCTCAAGGCAGAATTGGAGCAGTCCGCTCAGCTCAAGTTCTTCGTGGACAGCACTGAGAAGGCGCAGAAGCTCGAAGATAAGCTTCTTGATCTGAAGGAATCCATTTTTCTCTTGGCTCAGAGGGAAGTCACTCTCAGGACTTTCGAGGGGACTGAGGAGGAGCTCAAGCAGGTAGACAAACTGCTCAAGATGAACTCCCAAGAGGCTCTCAGGGCTTCGGAGCAGATTGAAAGATACGGTCTGGAGCTAAGGGTCCTGAAGCAAAATGGAGCTCAGCTTACACCTTCTCAAGAGGGTCTGCTCAATATTTACAGAAAGCTCGCAGCTCAATTGAGAGAGAACGCCAAAGAAACCGATCTTCTTGTTCGTAAGAGACAGGCTCTCATGAAGATCGGCCAAGCTTCTAACAGGCCAGCTCGGTCTGCTGAAGGTGAGGTTGGAAAGGCGTTCACGACATTCGACCTGAGTAGACCTCTTATTACGGAAGATGAGAAAGAGAATAGAGAAGATCTCGTCTCGGTACTCGAGAGAAACAATGAAGTTCTCAAGAGGAAGATAGCCCTAGCTGTCAAAGAGAATAATGAGATCGAAGCTCAGATCGCTGTACTGAAAGAGCTTCAGGCTGCTGGTGTCGAACTAAGCAGTTCTGAGAAGGAGAGAATTAGGACTGCAGAGGGGGGCGTTGCTCTTGGTCGTGAATCTATCATTGTGGCAAAGAAGTCGGCTGCTGAGGTTGACAGTATAACAAGCAGTCTTGACAAATCTAAGTCAAAGGTGAGCTCATACGACAGTTCGGTTAAAGAGCTTGTCAAGTCTCTTGAAAAACTCGACGCAGGCAATGCCGACTCTGAGCTTGTAAGGAACCTCGACAGAGATCTTAAAGAGCTCAGGCCAGCAGCTGACAAGCTCTCGAAGTCTTTTGTTGAGCTCAAGAAGGACATCAAATCTGCCTTTGGTTCGAATTCGCCGGAGACAGATGCGCTCGAGGCAAAAATAGATGGCCTCGTGAATAAGCTCGAGGCTGCCCGTAGGAAGGTGGGTGAGGCCGCCCCTACCATAGGCACGTCTGGAGCTAGGGTCGATGTATCTGCTGACTTTTTGAATAAGGCACCGAAGAAGGTTTCCGAAATGGAAGCCAACTTGAGGTCTTTGAATACGATCCTCGCGCAATCTGGACCTGAGCTCAGGAACCTCGGTCAGAACGCCGACATCGCTGCGTCCGAGATCACCAAGGTTGGCTCTCAGGCCAAATCAGCTTCTTTCGAAGCACAGAAACTTCTTTCTGGCTATGAGATGCTGGAGAAGGCCGGTATTCGCCTCTCGGATTCTGAGAAGCAGAACCAGATGAGGTTGAGGGACCTCATCAAAGGGTTTAGGTCGGCTCAGAAAGAGGTTGGGACGTATCGTACTGAAATCGAGCTCGCCAAAAGGGCTCAGCGTAACTTCGGTGAAGAGCTCGGTCAGTCCATTATTCAGAACCTCAAGTTTGTCGAGGCTATCACTCTCGTTAGCTCGATTGTGTTCATCGTCAGAGCTGCGTTCACCCAGCTTATCGAGGACAGCCGAGCTCTGGGCAGATCTTTCACTGTTCTCCGCTCTACGACGATGGGTTTCTCGGAAGCTGCTGAAGTCTCGGCAATGAAGATCCGAGAGATTTCCATTGCCTTTGGTGAGACGGTTCAGGACACGGCTGAGGTCGCCAAGCAGCTTGGCTCTGCTGGCTTTACGCTCGAGGAGACCTTTGCTGCTATCGTTCCGACCATGCAGCTTGTGGTCGCTACTACAGCTGATGCTGAGCAGACCGCAAGACTCATCGCTGGTGTGTATAAGGTTTTCGGTTCGGAGCTCAGGCAGACGGGCTCTGAAGCGCAGGCTTTCTCGAAGATTGCCGACACACTCACGACTGTCTACCAGAATCACCAAGCCGAGCTCGACGAGATCAATCAGGGCTTGAGGTTCACTGGTGCCGCTGCAAAGGCTGTCGGTATCAGCTTCTCGGACACCACAGCTTTCCTTGCTGTCTTGAATGACAATATGATCAAGTCTGGTGCTGCCGGTCGCGGTCTCCAGGTTGTGTTCTCTCAGTTGGCTGCAAAGTCGGCTCAGATTGAAAGCGCATTCAACGTCAAGATCGATAAGAACTCTCCTCTTGGTGGAGATCAGTTTGTCCAGCTCTTGAAGAAGATCAACGAGAGGTACCGCGAAGGCGCTCTTTCTGTGAAGGATCTTGATCAGGCGTTCAAGATCTTCGGTCTTCGCGGCGCGAGGACATTCATTACGCTTGTCAAGCAGTCTGGTGATGTCGAGAAGGCTGTCAAACGCCTTCGCGACGGCACTGATAACGCTGCTGCTAATGTCGCGAGGATCATTGGTCAGACCCTCGCGAAGGAGTTCGAGAAAGCGAAGCAGGGGCTCCTCGATCTTGCTCGAGGCTTTGTCGACAGCTTCAAGGAGATCATCAAGCTCGTTGCTGACATCGTTGCAGCTATTAGGAGCTTCGACCAAGCACTCGGGCCGGTCTCTGGATTGCTGAAAGGTATCTTCAGCATCGGCATTGGCTTCACGGTTATTATTCAGACATTTGCTGCGCTAGGGCAGGTTTTCGCTGTCCTTACAGGGGAAACTCGTCTTCTCCTCGCCACTATGTTCCCTCTGAATAAAGCTAAGGCTGAGTCGGTGGCGTTGAGTGGAGCTGAGGTAAACGCATCGAACGCTGTTGCGACAGCCAAGGTTCGAGAAGCCGAAGCTACAGCTCTCAACGCCACTGCCAGTGGTACTGAAGCTCAGATGGTCAAGAAGTCTGCAGCTGCTAAGGATGTTGCAGGCAAGGCTGCAGTGTCTCTTGGTGCAAAGATTGGTTTGGCAGTCGCTGCATTTACAGTGTTGGCCCTGGCGATATCAGCTATCATCACGACGAACAAGGAACTCCAAGAGAGCCTCCAGAGCTCTGTCTTCGAGATTTCGAATATCGATAGAGATATTCAGAAACTAGATGACTTCCAATCAGCTCTGAAAGAAATCGAAATCGCTGCCATGGACGCTGGCAAGTCTAGTGAAGTCATTGGGCAGCGAATCGTCGATGCGTTCAGGGATGTCGGTCCCAACTTGGTTAGCGACGCTCAGCTGATCACTAGAACCAATACTGAGATCGCAGCTTCCTTTGACGAGATCAAGAAGAGCGCTCTCGAAGCGGCTGCGGCTCAAGAAGCTGCTCTTAGAAACCAGAGGAAGAAGGAGGTCAAAGAGGCTTCGGAGACCGTTCAAGAGGTTATCTCCAGAGCTGGTGGCCTGAAGTCTACAAAGGGATTCGAAGGTTTTGTTGATAACAACCTGAGTGGCTTCTTTGGCGCTTTCGATTACTTGAGCCCGGAAGCAGCCAAGAGCATCGCAAGGACGAACTCTGACCTCGCGAATTACGTCGACCTTCTGAAGAAGGTGGAGGACGCTCAGAAGAAGATTGCTACAGGGGCGGTTTCAGAGATAGAAGAAAAGCGCTTGGAGATGTTCGAGAAGAGGCTCCCTAAAGCGAAAAAAGCTTACACCGAAGCTGTTGACGAGATCCAAGCTGAGATTGGGAGACTCTCTCAGATCGATCCTGCAGCTGGAAAGGAGGCAAGAGAAGGTTTTTTCAAAGCTGTCAGGGATGAGCTTGGGAAGGATGTCGAGGATTTCGTTAAGGAGACCTTGGAGGCAAGGCTCTCTCGAATCGTTATCGAAAGCGCTTTCAAGGTCGAAGCGCCAACTGATTTTCAGGCGACGGTCGGGCAGATCGCTGAAGATATTTTTAATATCGTCGAAGAGCCTTTTAATCAGGAGATCTTCGAAAACACGATCAGGGGCCTCAACGATCTCAAGATCGAGGTCCAGGCTACTGACCAAGCATTCAAGGACTTTAACGCTCTGATCCTCGAGAGAGATACTGCGATAAGGTCTGGAGATGTCACCGGGGTAGCTCGAGCTCAGGATACCATCGGTCGATTCGGCTCGTTTAATTTTAGTGGTATTCAGGGCGCTGACATCTCTAACGAGTTCGAGTCGTCTCTGTCTGCCGGCTTCTTTGATGCTGTGAGTCAGTTTAAAGACAATAGGGTTGTTAGACGATCTCTCGTGGACGCATACGAGGAAGTAGTCAAAAACTCTCTCAGGAGAGGTAAAGCTGCAGACAACGCTTCTGTGAACAGATTGTTCGAGCAGAATTATGGAGACACATTCAAAAAGCTCAGGAAGACCTTCAAGACCGAGATCCCAGAAGATGGCGGCGTTATCCGTCAGTTCTTCGTCGGAGAGAACGAGGAGTTGACTCAGCGTGAGCTTACTGAGACTGCGAACCTTATCGGAAGGATATTCACCAAAGATATCAGGAAGGTCAGTAACGGCTTGACAGAAGTTACCGTCGAAGCTCTGACGTTCAATGATGCCCTTAATGCTACTACAGCAGCAGCCGGCATCATGGGTTCAGCTGTCGATAAGGTCGCTATTCAGAGTCGTTTCTTGAATGCAGAGACCGAAGCTAACATCGCGCTCCAGTCCGAGTTGCTCAAGAAGTTCGCTGAGGCGACCATCGAGGCTGCAAACCAGAGGGTTATTCTGAACGATGTCCAGAAGCGCTTCCGAGAAATCAGGAGGCTAGGCCAGGAGATCGAGTTCAAGGGCTTTAGAGATACTTCTTTGCAGGAAACTCTTTCTGAGCTCCAAGGCCAGTACCTCGCCATCACAGGAACCCAGATCGGGCAGGGTGTTGACCTTTCTTCTCTTACTGAAGACCAAAGAAAGTTGGCTGAGGGTTATAGGAAGGACTTCAAGGAGATCCTCGACCTCGAGACGAATCGAAAGCTGCTCCAGCTCGAGACGAACGCTCTTCTCACAGAGAGGAGGAACTCTCTCGATGTGGAGATCGCCAAGTCCAAGTCTCTCGCGAATGCGTATGAATCTCAGACAGCACGTTTGAGCGATGGTCTTCGTTTGGCTAACTTCGAGGCAAGGAAGACATTCAACACCCTGGTGACCAATCAGCAGATCTTCGGTGCAAGTCTCGTTTCCAGTCTTGAAGGCTTGAGCACGATGCTCTCATTGGTGAATAACATCACCGCCAAGTATCGTGAATACGTCAACGCTGTCAGGGAAGAAGCTTCCTTGAGATTCGACCTCATTGGTCAGATCGACAGAATCTTCAACCCCGAAGACGCCACTGCTGGTATCGAAGCCAGATTCACCTCTCTTCTCAACCGTGTTGACTTTATCAACGCCAAGCTGGAGAGGGTGCAGGGTGACACTCCTAACGACATCAAGGAGAGGACCAAGCTTTATAAGGATCTGATTGACCTCTACAGCAAGATGCTCGACCTCAGAAAGGAGATGAAGCGTAAGCTAGAGGAGATTCAGGAACTCGAGATCTCTGACAACAGGGCTCAAGGACTCAAGGCTATCTCTGGCAGGCTCGAGAAGGATATCGACAAGCTCGAGAACACCTTGTCAAAGGGATTTGATAGGCGTCTCGAGCTCGACCCTCAATTCGCTGTTAGTGTGGCTAGGGCGTTGGGAAGGTCTGTCCAAGACGTCAGGCTGAACCTCGAGGAGGCTAGAGAAGACTTCATTCGTGGTATTCAGAAAGGCGAGATTCGTCCAGAAGCTATTGGGTTCGGCACAACCAGGGCCGCGATGCAACTCAAGGAGCTGTCTGAAGAGGCTGAGCTTACTCAGAAGAGGATCACTGAGCTTCAAGAGAGAACGTTCAGGAAGACGACTGACCTGTTTAACCAAGCTCTTCTGGAAGGTCAGCTCAAGAAGGCGAGGACATATCTCGACAACCTTAGAAGTCTTGTCCCAGATATCGCTGGTGATGACTCACTGAAGTTCAATCAGCTCCAGCTCGACCTCATTAAGAGGGAAGAGGAGTTGTTGAATGCTTCTAGAGACCGTCAGGCTTTCTTCGAGCTCGAGATCAAGATGAAGGGTCTCGCCAAGCTCGAAGGCGCATTCTCTTTGATTCGAGAGAGACTCGGTGAGATCAGGAGCGACCTCGTCGACATGTCCAAGTTCGGTTCTCTCACCGCAGAGCAGATCCAGACCATTTTGAAGGGTGATGTGATTGGTCTCGAAGGGTTCCTTCGAGAGAACATCGTTGACGCGATCAAGCTGAATATCGAAGAACAACTTGGTGGCACGCTCGAGTTGTTCGACGGAATTGCTGAGAGATTCAAGAATCAGAATGGAAAGCTCGGAGAAACGGCAAAGCAGCTTCAAGATGCAGCTCGCATCTTCGATGAAACGAAGGATCTCATTGGGAAGCCCGAGAGGACAAATGACCCAATAGCACCTGTCAAGAAGGCTTACGGCGGACGAATCCCTGGTTTCGGTGGTGGCGATATCATTCCAGCTCTTCTGGAGCCGGGTGAGTTTGTTATCCCCAAAGAAGCCGTGGCGAAGTACGGCACCGGCATGCTCGAGATGATGCGTAACCGAACGCTTCAGCAGTTCACCAAGGGAGGCCCGTCGACCGTTGTTGATATTGTAGGAACCTACGATCCAGAGACGAAGACCTTCTCTTTCGAGGGTGACATTGGTTCTCTAAACCTGAATGATATTCAGGCATTGATCTCTGCGATGAAGTCTATCGGCTTCATGACCCCCAAGATCGCCCTTCTTATCGAGGCACTCGAGTCTCTTGAAGTGGAGGTTAGAAAAGCCCAGAACATGACATCGGCTGTTGACGGGGCTATGGCTGCGGCATCGAAAGCTCAAGAGAAAGCTGCCAGGGTCGAGGATAACCTTCTCAACAAGAATGGTGACGATCCTCTTAGGGCCGCTCTTAGCAAAGCTGAGCTAGATGATCTTCTGAATGTTTTGGCCGCTCCAAATCAGGAAGAAGCTCTCAAGATGATTCGAGAGTCGGATACAGCTCTTAGCGCTGCGAAGCGTCTCTTGGAAGACGGCGATTCAAACCAAAGAGTCCTCGCACAGAGTGTCCTGCTGTTTGTTTCTGGCGCGAAGGATATCGAAACAGCCATCAAAGACTTGAAGGCTCGTGGTATCGACATCGACGGCGATTCGATCAAGGAAGCACTTCGTCAACCTTCGTTCAAAGAGGAGATGGAGAATATCCGAGAAGTCGGGTCTGGCGTCATCTCAGATAGCCCTGTTCTGCAAGAGCTCCAGAGCCTTCTTTCTGAAGGCGTCCAGAACGCTTTCGGAAGCGCTATCGAGACAGTGACATCAGATCTCGACTTGTCGTTTATCAATGATAACGTCGATGCCTTCATGAGCTTCATCGAGGCGCTGTCAGATGCTGACATTCAGTTCCAAGATACCTTCACTGGATTGCAGGAGGATATTCAAAGGACACAGGTCTCCTATTTCGACTATATCGACGCTGTTGAAGAAGCAGAGATGCAGAGAATCAAGTCTCGAGTCGAAGCTGAGAAGCAGTATAGGGAGGAACTCAAGAAGACTGGCGAGATCTTTGCCGATATCGTCAAGAACTCCTCTGAGAAGGCTTTCGAGGGGCTTTCTGGATTGCTCGAGCGCACTGTTACCACCGGCGCAGAGTCCGTATTTGGTTCCTTCGAAGACAACTTTAAGTCGCTCACCGGAGGCATTAGCGACTTCGCTGGTATTCTTTCGAAGCAGCTCAGCGCTTCGATTGGCAAGGGCCAAGGAGGGTCCGGCGTTATAGCTGGTCTCTTTGGCGCTGGCGGCGCTGGTGGTGGTCTCCTTTCGAGCCTTGGTGGAGGCGCACTGTCTTCTTCTGCGGCTGCTATCGGTATGGGCGCAGCTGGTGCTGGCGTCGGCATCATTGTGCCGATCTTGCTCAAGGTCGTGAGCGGTATCGGGACACTCGTCCAGAACCTTGTCATGATCACTGCAGCTGACGATAGGGGTAAGAAGCAGGTCGAATTCATCGAGAAATTCTTCAAAGAGCTCCCAAAAGCTGGTCCTGAATTCATTGATAAGCTCGTCGAGAACACCGACAGGATCGTCACCGCGTTTATCGGCGGCGTTCCGGTGCTATTCAGGACTCTTTCAAACGAGCTCCCTGAATTCATTATGACGTTTGTCAACGGCATCACGGATGCGATACCTGTTGTTCTTGATGGCCTCGAGGCGGCAATGCCAGACCTCATTGATGCGCTGGTGCCGGCTTTCGTCCAGCTACTTGTCGCCGGCGCTGACGCTGCTGTTAGAGTGGCTAACCTTGTGGGTCAGGCTATTCCTCAGATCACCATCGCGTTGATTAGGGAGCTTCCAACGATTCTCGCGGTGATCCTCAAGGTGTTCTACACCACAGGTCTCGCTCTTGTCCTCGGGGTTATTCAGGGGTTCATTCAGGAGTTCAGGCAGATTGGTGACATGTCCAGGGAGGAGAGGAAGGCGACCCGAAAAGAGAGAAGAGCTAGGTTCACTAGCGTATTCAACTTTGAAGGTATTGGCGAGTTGGAGCAATACCACACTGGTGGTTTCATCGGAGGTCGTAGGGATGAGGTTGTCATCCTCGCTCAGCGTGGCGAGGGTGTCCTCAGCAGGACTGGTATGAGGGCGCTTGGCGGGGTGGATAATCTCAACATGCTCAATAAGGGAATGACTCCCCGTGAGATGAACCAGATTGCGTTGCGCGCAGGCGGCCTGTCGAATATGATGTCGACCAACCAGGGAATCAGGCCGGTGCCTTCTCAGGCCAACAACAAATCGGCCTCGACCAGTCAGGTCAACGAGTTCAACTTCGATGTGACATTCAACGATCCATCCCAGATGCTCGACCCAGCTTCGAGAAAGAAAGCGGTGGACGAATTCGAAGATGAGATCGCCAAGAGGATCAGGGCTCGTGACTCGAAGATTTCGAGGGCTCTGAAAGACAGGAACAACGATGATTAAAGTTGAGGGCCGAAGAGACGATCTTGTCCCAGAGGTTGGCGGGATTATCAAAATCACGCCTTCAAATATGGACAACTCCAGGGACGAGCTGTTTAGCGAAGATCCCGGCTGGACGGAGCTGTCGTCTGGCTCGGTGTCTGTCGCTTATCCATACACTATCTCGTTCACTGGGCCGGGGTCGTACTACCTCGAGTCCCCCTGGTCTTTCGTGCCAACATCCGGCTACTGCTTCTCTATCAGATTCAAGAGCTCTGGTGAATACGGTGGTCTTCTGAATGCATCGAAGGTTGCTTCTATTCAGGTTTACGCCGGAGCCGCAGACTATGCTGATCTTTACATAACGCTAGATGACAGTGGCAATGCAAGGATGAAGCTCGATGTCATTGATGCAGTAGAGAACCTGTCTTTGAACTCACAGTCGACGACGGTGGCGCTTTCTGGAGGCTACCTGTTATTGTCAGCTCGTGACGGTGTCCTTGTCGGTCAGTACGTGTCCGGTAACGGTACAGTATACACCCTTACCGCAGACCACACGATCCCAGCTTCTGCCAATGTAAGAGTTGGGTCTTCAGAGAACAGTGCTGTCACCAGACAGGTAAGGCTGTTCTCGCTCCAGTGGTTTCCTCTCTTGACGGGATTCGAATCGGTAGAATGGTGGAACCTTTTCCTGCCTAGAAGAAAATCTGGTCAGGATGCGTTCTTCTCAGTGAACCCAGAGATCCTTGCTGAATACGATCTTTCAACCATTGGGTCTGGTGTTGACGCGAACACCACCGAACTGCTCGGTTCTCTCGAGATCGGTGAGGAGGACGATGAGAGTCAGAGACCTTTCTTTGTTCTCTCTCAAATAGAGAGATTCTACAATGATGGCGGAGGCAAGTTCATCTGCCCGCTCTTTGGCGATCCTCAAGATAATCGTGGTGACATGGTTATCTCGAATAGGTGCTTCGATGACGGTTCCCTTCTGAACAATGACGAGCTTCTTATCAGGGCGGAGAGTGGTGGGCAGCATAGGCAGCAGTACAGTCTTCTCGACTACCCCCAATTCTCACTGGAAGACCCTTCTGGCGATGTCTACGGGCACAACTATGACTGGTTCAGAATTCAGCATCTAGATGACTTTGATGGCGATGGTGGGATTGACACAGCAAAGAGAATGCTAGTTTCGAGGAACCTGCCGCTCGACAACGGTCTCAGGCTTCTTACTTATGGTATTCAAGCTGACGAATTCGTAGGAACCCAAGACGTTTTTGTTGAAGTATCAGTCACTTGGTCTGACGCTCAGGATTTGTTTCCAGAGAGCGTTATTGATGAACTGAGGTATATCCTCAAAACAGAGGAGGGGAACGTTGTCTACGATTCTGGGACAATTACAAGACCTGCTGTTGATGCCGACCCGACTGTGCTGGAGTATTCTGACTCTCTGGACAAAGACAGATACGTCCTCGAGATCTACGCATTCGGTGCCTTCTCCGTTTACCCAGACACGGGCTATACGCCGTCGACACAAGGGCTTTCGATTGAAGCTTATGTGTATGAGGGTACTACTAATGCTGACCCGGAGCTCGCAAAGGCTGTCGCAGAAGCTGTCCAGGTCTCGAGTTCTCCTGTCGTCAACATCCAGGGCATTTCGAGAGGCCACTTCACGATTGGTCCGAGGTCAGGGAGCCTCATCTTTTTCAGGTGGGACCCCTCGACGAACGAGATATCCAAGGTGGTTCACCCGACTGTCTCTCTGAGCTTGAGATCTGACTCTGTGTCTGCATTTCAGCACGGGTCCAAGATCGTATTCATGTTCGAGGAGAGTGTCTCCGGCAACTACTATGATGACAGGTCGAGAAAGATCTCTTACGTCTCTTATGACGAGGACACGAGCTCTTTCGGAGCTCTCGGCTTCTTTGGTCTGCAGTCACCAAACACTCTTGGCGAAAACGAAGACTTCTGGACCCATGCATTTGATGTTGTTTACAGGGACGGAACGTTGGATTTGTTTCTTTCCTACGCGATAAATCCAGACGAACTGTTCATCCCTGTGTTTGGTTCTGACGGCTCTATCATTGCGAGGAATCACAAGGGTCCTTTTTATCCAATCGGGCCTGACGAGATCTACGTCCATAACGTAGATGTCTCTGGCTTGTCTTTCGATGGTGAGGATTACTTCATATCTCCAGCAGTCGATAGGCGCAGCTCTCTCAAGGCAGACCATTTTAGGAAGTTGTTCCATATCAGTCCAAACATGTTTCTGAGGTCTTTTGGAGGCGTCAGGACCGTAACGAAGTACGCCTTCTTTGATTCTATCAGGGCTAGCTATGACGAGAATACAGGGATCACCTTAGTGTCTGCTATAGATGTAGACTCGAGGGCTGGGTTGGTATGGGCTGGAAGCGAGCTCGTCTACAAAGAGGTGGCTATACCGTTTCACTTCAACTACTACCACACGGTGAGGGAGACGGGCTACAGAGACAGGATGTCTATGCATCTCGACTCGTTCGACTCGGTGCTGTCACCGGACGGAGCAATTGTATCTGTGGCTTCCAGGGGTGAGGTTTCAGAGCTCGGATTTAGCGACTTCTCTATTTTCTTCGAGAACAATGACTACATCGTAGATTACTACCTTCCAAACGTGGATGACTTCTTCTTGCTCGGAGGAGGCAACGGTGCGCCATCAGAGGGGGTACCTCCAGCGTTGAGAGAGATAAGGTTCTATCCCGGTCGGTACAGGTTCAAGGCTGTTACATTCCAGGGTACTGGTATTGAATACGAGTCGAACCAGGACACCAGGGTTTCGATTTGCAGTTTCTTTCAGCATCTGATTGTCGATGTCCAGTCTGGAGACCATAACTACAAGCCATGTCATTGGGTTAATGGGTTTCATGACAAGATTCCTTTCGAGGTTCCAGATGAGATGACTTGGACACCAGAATTGGGCGGCGACCACGACAGCTATTCTCTTGTGGGTGATTTGGATGAACACCGTCTCAGGATCAACCCTCAAATCATTCTCGAGAACCTGACACTTACTCTCGACACGAACACCGCTTACAGATTCAAGTATAGTAGGCTTGACCTCGGTTACCGTTTCCATGCGAGGCTTAGAGTTTTGGAGGAGACTTTCACCTTCCCTCTCGAGTTCTATGCTCAACCCTACTTCACAGACAATGTTGAGCCTACACCTACAAAGGTCGCAGCAGAAGTCCGGTGGAACATACTTGGAGACACGGCTCAAGCTCAGGCTTATGATTACAACCTCGATGATTGGGTTACGCTCGGTGAGGTCGACAATTTCCAAGACGACATATGGGATTTGTACATCTTTGTGAGGAGGCACGACAACTCTTTCTCAAGGTATCAATGTGCCTTTGTGGCGAAGAGGTCTTCTGAGAATCAACTCGAAACTTCGGAGAACCTTTTTGATTGGTCGAATGAAGACTTCTTCTTTTTCGAGAGGTCCTTCATCGTAGCAGATACAAGCTTTGTCGATGACGAGACAGTTGCTCAGATCGCATATAGGAGCAAGGATACTTCGACCTACAACGAGTTCTCTGACATCTACGTCATGGGCTATTGTACGATCAAGGGTGACGAAGGGATTTATGTTGAAGAGGATGACATCAAAGGAGGCAACCCTGAGATCACCTATATCGACATCGCCTTGCCAGGGGAGGACTACAGAGTTTTCGATGATACTCGAATTTTTGAATCGAGAGAGAATGAGCCTCAATACCTCCACAGGATGTTCAAGCTCGATGAAGACTATAAGACGGGAGAGATCCACTGGTACAACGGATTCGCTTTTTCTTTTGCAGGGGAGTCTTCAATTGCAGGGGACTCTTGGTCCCTGACGAGGAGTCTGGTTAACGATCTGCAGAGCTTGAAGTCCAAGTCTCTTCACGGCCTCTGGGCATCTTCTGGCGAAGACGAGGACGTTTACATTTGGGCTGACGCTTTTGATTCGCTTCGTGATAAATTCGTTGCGGACACCTTTTTTGTCAAAGGCGTGAATGTGACAGAGATCGACGTTGTAGCGAAAGACAACCTGATCGACCCCTGGACAACCATAGGTTCGATCGATCTGGAAAGGGGTAAGTTCACTGTTACTGACTATGAGGAACGAGACCAGCTCAGGCTGCGTAGAGATGATCTCAGGTTGTACAGAGGGAAGTTCTTGGAGCACGAGTTCAACCTGAATTCTGACGCAATGAACTCGCCTACTCTCAGGATCGACGACAGCGACAACACCGACCTGTTTTTGGACTTCAAGCAAAGGGACGCCGGCTTCGACTGGTCAACTGATACTTTGAGGATATTCTCGTCTCGTGGGTATCTTAAACTAGACGATACTGTTTCTTACAGGTTCTTGGGATTTAAGATACCAGCCCAGAGAACTTACGAGGGATGGTTTCAGATTCACACTTTGGATTTTGGTCATGCAAGAGAGTTGCCAGTCAAGGAGTTCGCCTCTACAGGCTCGGGAGAGAGTTACACCACTCAATCTTCTGTTTATTATGTCGTGGACAATCAGCCAGTGTCAGTCTCGAGAAACCGTCTCATCCCGACGTTTCTTTACGAGTTCTCGCTCGCCTCGGCGGAACTTTACCTCGAGATGCTCTCGATGGTAGACAATGCTTCGGTCAACTCGGATCCGATCTGGGTTGTGAAGGATGGCTTTAGGTCTAGAGATTCATTCGAGCTCACTCTGATTGACAGCGATGTCGGGCACAGTCTCATCGCGGACAGGAGCTTCGAAGAGTACGGCGACAGTGAAGCTGTGTATCGCGTATCGATTTCGTTTAGGAGCGTTGGAGAATGAAGCAGACAGGTATTGTTCTAAAAAACGAAGGCTTCACTCTCATCGAGCCTGAGAATACAGAAGATGGTCCTTTAACTCCGTCCTCAGACACGGCACCCTATGACCTCAATATCAAGAGGCAGGGGGATACTTTTGGTTCAGGTGAGGACTTCGACGTCAGGCTAGTCACAGGTAAGTTCGGCGGTGAGCAAAGAGTAAGGAGAGCACCTCCTGGTGGCGGTCTCATGCCATCCAATTTTTCGAAACCTCAGAGAATAGCCTTCCGAGAGCCTGGAAATACTGGACACAATCAGTACCTTGGTCAGTCAAACATTATGACCAAAGGTTACATCCCGTTTCGGCTCCAAGACCCCAATTATCCTTCTGGTGTAATGACAAAGGACCAAGGGGGCTCTTTTTTCTCGTTCGGCGGCAAGCTCATTTTCGCCTGTCAGCAATACGAGCTCGAGGACAACCACAAGCTCGGCTACGTCAGAATCTATGTCTACAACGAGACGTCAAGGCTTTTCGAGCTGGCGTACAAGGTCGAAAAGCCAGTAGATACATACGAGACGGGCCAGTCGTATCAGAACTCATCTCCGTGCCTTTTTGAGGCAGACGGCGAGCTCCACCTAGCTTACAGGTCGGTAGACAGAAACACATCGAAGAACACCATCAGAATATACAAGGCAGATGGCGACCTCTTCGACTGGTCGTTCAAGACCTCGTTCTCTTTGAAGAGCAGCGTTGTTTCTTATGACTCATTCAGGATGAGGGCCGCATCTGGAGCCGGCGCTGTTATGATCGCTTGCTACGGCGTGTTCCAAGACCTGAATGGAGAGATACTCAGCGATCTGTCCGAGGCTCACGACTTTGACAGCTACGTCTCCTTTGATGGAGGGTCCTCATTCAAGAACAGAGCTCGGTCTTCTAGCAACATCAGGGTAGATGCCTCGAATGAGAACCTCGAAAGCGTGGAGCTTTCGATGAGCCTCTCGAAACTGTTCATACCTTATCTACCTCCTGGCACTCTCACTGAGAGGCTGAGAGACTTCAACGTCAATTTCGATCTGTTCTACGATAAGGCTACAGCGTCGTTCGTGATTGTGAAGTGCGGCGACCCACCAGATACTGGAGTCAACACCCTAAAGAATGAGTCTCAGATCATCTTCGCCAGAACCACTTCGAATTCATTCTTGGATTGGGAGCTGCTCGCAAAGCATGAGCTCGATGTATTCAATACGCTTTCGGGCCAAGACAACCCGAGCTCCCCAGTAGAGTCTTCAGATGGGGCCGACAGGTATTCAGTAAAGGACGTCTCGGTAGTGCCAGGAGACCACGGGAACACCCTGTTCTTCGTGGGCCAACTCGAGGCGTCTACCGCTGGAGTGCCTTCGATCTATGGCGTTGGGGTTGCGTTGTTTGATTTTGTGTCGGACGACCAGATTCCACCAGGATCATACAGAGATCTGTTCGCGTTTGGCTCGAAGAAACATGAAGACTTCAGTCTTGTCATAAGTGTCTGTAACTTCGAGTTTAATGGCATCTACAGTGCCGGAGCTCAGAATGGTTTGCTGCAACGTCCTGTCGACATCTGCTCGGTCAGACATAGGAACCAGATCTTGTACTCTGACAAGGTCAATGTTTCGAGCACGCGACAGATTCGATCTGGCATGGTCGTTCTCGGACCCTGGGAGAATCTTACGGAAAGGTTCGGATATGAAACAAGCCTTCCAAGATTTTTCCCTCCAGGGACAGAAAATGGCTATGCTGTAGTTGAAGGCGCTTCATCTACAGTCTTATGGATCGAAGAAGACGCTCTGACAGAGATCGACTGCGGAAACAGCGGCGATGTCTCGATGATATCCTATGTTGGCAATGGTCTTTACCCAGTGCCGAATTTTCACGACAGGGCTACGAGAAACTTTTTCAAATGCCGGTTTGAGATCCTGGTTGATTCTATATCTGGAGATCTGACTGTGGCCAGGGTTACTACCACCAGTGGTGTTACTGGTTATGACCTTCTCGTGAATATCAACTCTTCAAATGAGGTGTCTCTTGTTCTGAATGGGTTTGGCGCTTTGGGGTCACCGACGCAGCTGTCAACTTTGGCATCTGGTGTGAATGAATTCTTGTTTGGCGTTGGTGAGGACGTTGAGGGTGAACCTGTAGCCTTCCTTTTTCATAGGGAGCCAGATTCCAGGTATTGGTCCCTCCTGGTAAAGGAGTCTGTGTCAGAGGTCGGAAACCTTTTTCAGATAGCGTACTTTGGACAAGTGGATGGTTCTACAATTGGGGATCTCATTTGCATAGGCTCAGTGCAGCTGAGTACATATGGGGGCGGCCTTTCTCCTATTGATGGTGAATACAGGTATCCAGCAGCAGATAGGTTCGAGCCATTCTTGAATTGGGTAGAGGACCCTACTGGTCTCGACATGCCGTTTGTTTCGAACGGAGCTCCTCTCCAGGGCAATGAGATCGAACTGTTTGACGGCGCTCTGCTCGAGTTCTATGGAGAGGATGCGACTCAGAGGGAGGACACTTGGTCGACGGTCAAGAGCTTTCTCAGAAACTCTGTGCAAAACGTTGCGAATGACCTCGCCTACTCGTTCTGGCACTTCTCCAATTATCAGAACGAGGTCGGAAACCCGTCTCTTGTGTTTAGGGACGACAGGGGTAACAGAGTAGACGTTCTTTCGCTCATAAACATCTTTGGGGTAACGTCGTTTTCTCTCACGAACGCTGACTACGATGGAAACACGTTCTCGAATCAAACGACAGTCTCAGTAGGGCTGCCATACATCACCGTTGAAGCCGACGCGAGCTCTGGATTCAGGCTCTTGACAACCACTTCTTTCGAACCCGGCTCCTTGAAGTGGTGGAACCTCTATCTCTATGACAACGGGTCGTCGTCCTATCTCGATCAGTATATTGTCATAGACAATTCGAGGAACGTTATCTCCCTGAATAAAAACATACAGGCGCTCGCCCCAGATTTTGAATTCAGGCTGATACCTCACTCGTTGTCTTTCGATGTTCAGGAAGAGTTCGCAACGGCGAACGAGAGGTTCTGGAAGCTTGACCTTCTTGGCCCTCCAGAGTTTTCTGTCAAGCAGCTTGGTCAGGTCGTTCTTGGTACGTTCTTTGACATGACGCCATACACGACATATCTGAACAAGTCAGTAGCGAAGGACAGGTCCGACTACTCTTCTGAGTTCGGTTATCTTTACAGGGAGTCACTCGAAGAGAAAAACCTTGTAGAACAGGCTGTCATTGAATGTCGAGGGATGAGGAGAGGGTCTCCAGATTTTATGTATCTGAGGGGTCTTTTATTCAACCTGCAGAGAAAGACAAGACAGTGTGTCTTCGTCGAGAGTTCTGATTCGGCAAAATCTTCCAAGCCTTTCTTCATGACTGGCGGTGGGAACATCTCTCAGAGCGGCCACCTCGCTTCTGTTAGCATTCCGATAGAGATGCAACAGTACAGGCCGAAGCTCGATACAAACGAAGAGGCGAGAGCCCTGATTCTTTCTATTTCTGTTGATCGTCAAGAGGACTTCGTTGGTGAAGTGTTCAACTTCACTGCATCGACAAACGCAGTCAATCCTTCTTTTGAATGGGAGTTTGGCGACGGAACTGTGAGCGTGGCACAGAACCCAACAGCTGTATATGTCGATACCGGATCATACCTTGTTGTCTGTCGCGTTACAGACGACGACGGTCAGGTTGTGACACAGAGGCTGAGGGTGTCTGTCATCCGATCCGCTGTTGTATCTTACACGCTAACAGACGATACGCCAGGGTCCCCTTCAAGTCTGACGACATACACGGGAACGCTGGAGGGGTTTGATCTGAATGCTGTCAAGGTCACTAATGATGACGTTACCCAGGTTCTTTTTGTCGGTGATAATATCGAGTTTGATCTGGACCAGGACGGTGACTTCGATGACGATGTGAACGACATTGTAGACCGCCTCGAAGCTGGAGAGCTCACATTTGATTTTAGAGGTCTAGCAGCTGGCGCAGGATCTATTACGATCTACGACCAGAACGGAAACTCCCAAGTATTCTCGTACACCTTCTCTTGAGGTTTGTTTTGAAGCTCCATCAATATGCAATAAGAGTGAGATTCGGAGGTACCGAGCTTCGCTACTCTAGTGACAGGGTTGTGCTTGTCGAGACAGATGAATCTGGCGTCGACTACCCGGTTACATTTGTGCCATATCTCATGGAGTTCTCTCCTTTCGGGAGCTCGATCGACATCGAGTCGAAGTTCCCCATCCCTACTTCATCTCTCAGGATATCTGACGCAGAAGGTCTCCTGTCAGACCTTTTCGATGATGCTGATGTCGAGGCTGGCGATGCAACAGTTTACGCTCTCGATATCGAAGGTAACATCCTCAGCGAGGTGGATGGGTACCTGACAGATTACAAGAGGGACAAGGGAATCGTCTCTTGCACATTCATTGTAAACGACGACAAATCTGATGCTGGCGTTCTTGAAGTCTTTTCAGAGAGCTCGTTTCAGTGGTTCGATATATTCAACCCTTTTGACGTTAGAGTCACACCTGCCTTCGATCTCGTGCCTGAGATTCCATGGAGGGTCCTTGTAGCCTCGTTGCAGAGGGCTAACCTCGACTACCAAGCTTGGGAGTATTCAGACAACTCGAAGGGTAGCTACGAAGGCCAGAACCCTATCGGTGGGACTCCAAACGGAAGTCGTGTCGGCTACATAAAGCTGAATATTCAGGGTGACGATGGAAACACTTATATCGACTACGATTTCGTGTTCGGTTTCTTCATCAAGGTCGCTGACACAAACGTCACAGCTGCAGATAATTACTACATCGACTATGATGGGACTCTTTATGCGTCCACAGATGCCACGAGGTCCGGCGGCACAACTCGAGCAGATGTTCTCGAGGACTTCGAGTCTCAGATGACCACAGGTGGTGTCACAGTTTACTTCGACGAAGTCAAGGAACGCCTTTGGGTCGAAGGAGTGTACGGAGACCTGAATTTGGATCCATATGATGGGGTAGACGGCTCCACATTCTCAGATGACGCACTGTCCTTGTATTTCGACCCTGATGCTGTCACAGGCACTTCTGTGCCACAAGAGCGGAGGCAGACCCTCTTTCCTGATCCTGATGGAAATAGCTACGCTCTTATTGTCGTCGGCAATTCTGAATATCAAGGCACCACAGAGCTCGTCGCTTATTCAGACTGCAAGAAGGGTCAGGTCAGGCTCTATGATGGTAGTCTCGAAGACACTCTGGATGACAACTGGTACATCAGTGGAATCCCCAGTATTCATAATGAAAACCCTACTGGCGATTTCGCTGATATCACAGCTTTGGATCCTTCTATCGCTACTGAAGCAGAGTTCAGTGACGCATACGGGATCAAGAACAAGCACAGGGCGTATGAGACCGTTGCGCCCAAAGGAGCTCACGAGGTTGTCTATATCGACACAGGGGGTCTCGTACCGAACTCTGTGGACGATCCCAAACTTGGTGTTGGTTTCCTGTCTTTCGGTGCTGCGTTCGATATCCCTAACCAGAATGATTCCCTAATCAGATTCCACAGATACAAGGCGATCCAGTTCTTCAACAATGTTATCGACCCTAGATTTGATGGCACTGTTGTCGACACTGTCATGAAGGTGGAAATCCATAACAGGAACATCGACGACGCCCACGACTACTCTGCCAATCAGCTTCAGGGCTCTTTCGAAGTGCCGAGGAGCTATCTCGTCGAGGATCAGTCTGTTTTCCTTGCCGAGTGGAGCTCGGTACTGACGAGTTTGGATGTTAGGCTCACCGGGCTCTCAGCAAGGGCCAAGGATCTCCTGTCATCTACTTCGAAGAGAGAGAGCCTTCGTGATAGGTTCAAGGGTTACCGAGTCTCCATGGTAGCTGACGTCGAGCTTTTGAGGGAGGTTGTTTCTGAGCAAGTGACGTCCTTTAACGACGAAACTGATGTGCAGCAGGATGCGGCGTTCAACGCAGCGATCCTTAATAACACAGACGGCCTCTTCGCGGTTTGCGTCGGCTCTGAGATAAACGAGGATGAGACGAATGGCGGCTTCATCGAGACATTGTTCTTCTATAACCGATTCGAAGATGACACAGCCAACCCTCAGTTTATCCTCGAGGAGGAGTTCGAAGGTACTATCGAGCCTGATACTCCAGGGGAAACCGCCGCGATTGTAAGAGAGGGTAGTCAGGACATCCTCTACACGAACCATCTCATCTATGATCCCGACATCGCCAACGCTCAGGACCAGCAGAACGAACAGATATTCAACCTCGGGAATGAGTTCTTTTTGCGAGGCACCTTCAAGGTCCTTCATGACCCCGTTCCTCAGAACAAGAATGACATCGGAAGATCGTTTCCCATCGTGTACGGATTCGTGAAGCGTGTGCCGATCCTTCATGTAGTCTCGAAGAGGCCAGTCCGTGGGATGGACATTACGTCCGGTGATGACGTTTATATCTTCGCATCTCACAAATGCGACGTTTCGAGCCCGAATGATATCATTGTGGAGATCGACGGCGGGGATAAGCTGAATACGAAGCAGACTGATGTGACCCAATACAGCCTGAATCTGCAGCCACATATTGTAAAGAGTCCCTTCCCAACGGAGGTCAAGAACCATTACGAAGCTGTCGAGGACGAAAACGCGATTAGCCAGAATGTCGAGGCGTTTGTTTCGAGCAGGAGAACCCTCAAGAACCCTTATCACAAGCTTGTCAGGAAAGAGACGAGGACTGGATTCGAAGTGAATGGCATTCAGCTGAGGGGTGGAGAGTGGGACTCGAGGCTCGGAAAGCTCGACAAGAGGTACGCCATAAGGAATGGTCTCGGAGACACTCAGTTGTATGCCTCGTTTGGAGGGCACGTATCGAAAGAGGGTGAGCTGATAAGGCACCCCGTTGACGTGTTCGTTCATTTTGTCAGAACATACGGTAAATGGCCCTACAACGAAAAGTTCTTGGATCTGGAGAACCTCTACAAAATAAGATCGAGGACAAGACACTACACGGTGTCTGTATTCATCGACTCTCAGATTTCGATGCCTCAGTTTATTGAGAGGCTATTCAGAAACTGTGGCTTGTTTCCCTACCTGAATAATGGTGCGGTGAACTTGAGCTACATTGACCTGGACTCTGTTGATTATTCAAACCCTATCGCAGAAGGTCTGAATCTTCTCGAGGGTGTTCGAGAGGAGGACAAGTTCTTAAAGAATATCTACGATAGGATTCTTTACAGATACGACTACAATCACCCCCTCGGAAACTTCGATGGTGTCATCGATCTTAACTCGTCTAACAATATCTACTGCGCAGAAGCATCGAAGGCCAAGGGCGCGAAGTCGACCTATGAGATCCAGGCGTTCTGGGTTACAGACCAGAGAATGGCCAGCGAGATCGCATTTCTCTTCTCGAGACTACTCTCTCAAAAGAGGCGAGAATACAACTTGCGCGTTCTCGATTTGGACGGTATAAACTTCTCACCAGGACAAGTGGTACCACTTTTGGCTCCAACAATAAGTTCGGAGCAGGTTCCAGTAGTGGTGCTTGATGTTAAACCGCAAAAAGACGTCCTCGAACTGAGGGTACTGAGGCTTGGATGAGTTATTCTGCGAAGATCGTTCTCGGACCTTGTTATGGTCAGGTCATCACATCGAAAGACCTTTTGAACGAGCTCCGGCTCTTTTTCTCATTTGAAACAGACAAGAGGGTTCTCGAGCGCGACAGGAACGCCAAGAAGCGAGACTACTACATCGGCGCAGATGGCCTCTTCTTTGTTGGACTCGCCGGCTCCATCTACAGACTTCTCAAAGACATCGAAGTGCAGGTGGAGGTCGAGGATAGGCGTCGCATCAAGGACCTTCCGAAAGAGGATAGAATCTTGGAGGTCATCGACTCGATGCCCTTTACCTTGAGAGACTACCAGGAGGAGTGTGTCAGAGTGGCTGCCTCTAGGCCAAATGGCATCATTCACATGGGCACTGGGGCGGGAAAGGGCGTTGTCCTTGCGAGCCTTATAGATGTTTGGGACAAGAGGACAATCATTCCATTGAAGTCTACTGATCTTATGGATCAACTCCGCAACGAAGTGTCTGAATACCTTGGGATCCCATTGGAAGAGGTCGGTCAGATTGGTGGCGGTCGATTCAAGCCGCAAGAAATCACTGTCGGCATTGTGAATAGCCTCATCACAAAGAAAGGTCTGAACTTTCTCAAGGGCACTGAGGTGATGATTACAGATGAGTGCCATAACGGCATGTCCAATATGTATTCAAAGGTTCAGGCTGGGGCCAAAAAGTGCTCGATCAGGTATGGGTTTTCGGCAACCCCATGGCAGCCGAAGAGAAGGACAGATGAAGGGTGGGAAGAGTGCTCTTTCGATATTGAGAGCCGATTTGGGCCAGTCATCTACAAGAAATCCGTCAGTGATTTGATTCAAGATGGTTGGCTTTCGACGCCAAGATTCATCTTCATCAGGGGTAGTGTAGATTACAAAGATGGCAACGAGCTCAGGGATTATAAAGACGAGCTCCCAGATGAGATCGTCAACAACAGAAGGCGAAACCTGATGGCCTGCAAGATTACTAGGCGTCTTGTCGAGAGAGGGAAGAAGGTCCTCTTCTTTGTGAGCAGGCTGGACCACGGAGAGAACCTGTATGAGATGCTAAAGAAGCTCGGACTCGACGCGGACTCTATTGTTTTCGCTAATGGCCAGAACATCATTTCGAACAGGAAGGAGGCCATTAGTGATTTCAAGCAGGACGTGGCCCAGGTACTGATCGGGACAGACCCTGTTGTATCTGAGGGCTTGAATTTCATTATTGACGCTTGCTTTAATATGTCTGCTGGCAGATCATCGAAGGCGATCATACAGAAGAGCGGAAGGATCTTGAGGAAACCAAGAGCTTCATGGGGCGATGTTGACAGAGACCAGCACAGGGAAGTCTTGATGTTCGACTTCTTCGATGGAGAACATCCTGTTTTTGCGAGTCAGGCAAGAAGTAGAATCGAAACAATCAGAAAAGAAGGACTGCTGACCGAGACAATGTCGTATCGGGAAGCAATAGATATGGTGAAATCGTCATGAGTGATGAAGATGTCAAGGTGGTATTCATGAACAGCGATGTTCTGAAGAAGATGCTCCTGAAGCAGATGAGGAACGACCCTATCTGCCTTATCGAAAGGAGGGTCCCAGTGGATGTCGAGTTCAAGGTCGACAAAAAGTACGGCACTCTGTCAGCTCACGGCATTTTTGCTTACCAGCGAGATGTCCTCAGTGACGAGACACCCGAAGATCTCAAGGACTTCGATGTCCTCACTAGAGATGAGATCGAAGACATGGAGGACGGAACCTTCATTCCATTGGAGGAGTTGGAGTAAGAGGGAGAGTATGAATTCTGCGAATGTGAAGAAGATTTACGAAGCTTATGAGAACGTCTACGCAAGACTCACCAAGAGGAAATGGTCTTGGAAATCAGGTCAAAAAGCACGGGCCAGGGTTGGATTCTTGGACTTCTGCTCTCAAGCAGAACTCGACGTATCCGATGAGTTCTTTGATGATCAGCTATTCATTTATTCAGAGTATCTGAATGAAGTGGCGGTTGACTGGATCAGGTGGCGTAATGCCTCTCCATCCAATTTCATTGGATACCTTGTTTCCCAGGAGAGGCAGGCTATCTGGATAGCTAGGTTGTTGTTCGAGGACTGCTCGCCTACCAACAAATCCAAAGACTCATGGGATTTTTGATGAAAAGAGAACATTTTGTTGAGATTGTGGCAGAAGCGAAAGAAGCTGAGATTGAGGAAAAGAAGGACCTATTCATCGAGCATATGATGCTCGAGCTCGAGACTGATGATAACAGCATCTGTATGGAAGCCTTCAGGGACTACTACGAATATATTGCATTCGGTTTCCCGCTGGACTTCATCTACACCATGATGGCTGAGCCATTCGAGATCTACCCAAAGACAGCAGCGAAGTTCGATCCTCTGACTCGAACGAGAAGTGAAGCTGCAGATCTCTACTCAGAATGGATGGACTGGTTTATCGAGAATCTCGACACAGTCAAGAGAGACGGCGATTCTTGCCTGTTCTATGGCTACAACTCGTCTGGCAAGTCGTTTACGGGACTGCATATCCTGTCTATGGCGGTCGAGTCTGGCAGGTCATCGTACTATCTTCACAGCGCCGAGCTTTACCGCTTGCACAACCAATCTCAATACGAAGATCCATCGTTCAGACAGTTCTTTAACGCTGTCAAGACATGCGACTTCCTGTTCATCGACGAGATTGGAAAGGAGGTGGGTCAAGATGAGACGATCAGCAAAGTCTTCGAAAGGATCGTCAAGGAACGATCTGGAGCTAGGCTTCCTACGATTGTGGCCACCAACATGGACCTTCCAGAGTTCGAGCAAAAATTCGGGACGTCATTTTGGGAGCAGCTTAAAGATAGATACCATTTCTTTCAGTTCTCCAAGAGAGGCGACTTTAGGGCGAGCCAAAGACTGGAGTGGGGAAGATGAGCGAACGTAACTTTTCCGAGAAGCTGTTCCTTGCGCAAATGGTCCAAGACAGGTCGTTCTTCAACTCTGTAAAGAGGAAGGGCTATCCAGCTTCGATCATGAATAGTGAGATGTACCGTGAGGTCTTTCGCCATCTCATGAAGTGCCAGTGGGCCGAGGTCAAAGAAGACCTCATATTGGACTCTGTGGCTCGTGATAATGGCTACAAGAACGTAAAGGCGAAGCTCGTTGCAGCAAAGGTCAAAGAGGTCTTCTCGGAGGAGAAGATTACTAGCCCTCTTTCGATAGATCTCGTTGAGAACTATGCTGCACACATTACGATTCGAGAGATAGCTCTCGATTCGATGACAGCCTTGACTCAGGACGGTGATATCGATCGCGCGATCGATATCATGTCCAGAGCTTCGATGCTCAAAGCTGAGAGGAGGGTCTCTTACGAGCTCTACAAGTACAATGACATAGAAGCGTGGAACAAGCGTGAGAAGATGCGTCACGACAGGATTCTCAACCCGAAGAGGGTCCTGTACTGGAATAAGATGTTCTGGAACGCCTCCTACATGCCTTTTGGGCAGCCTAGTTCCACGATGATAGCCGTGAGTGCTCAGACCGGCGTCGGGAAGAGCTTGTGGTCACTCAACTATGCCTGGGAGGCAGCTTCGCCACCCAATTCTTTGAATACGCTCATCGTCATTGCGGAGAACAGATACATCGAGGCTGCTTCCCGACAGGACGCGATACTTCTGAATCAGTCCTATGATATCGTCAGGGAGAAGTCGACCAACAACAAGACGGGAGATATTTTCTTCTCCAATCAGGAGAATTGGGGCGACGTGTTCATTGTGAAGTGTGTGCCTACGAAGTTTTCGGCAGCTACGGTCGCGGAGATTATCGAGGAGATCAAGGACGACCATGGTGTAGAGATAGAATGTCTCATTGTGGACAGTCCAGACCACATGAGAACTATCGAAACATTCAGGGGCCAGAGCTATGAAAAGCTGGGACAGATTACCTGGGAACTCAAGGCTGTCGTGGATATGTACGACCTGATTTGCCTGATCACAGCGCAGTTGAATAGATCAGCAGGCTCGAATGGCAAGATCACAACGGAAGATATCGGGAAGAGCTATGAGATCGCTCAGATCTTGGATGGCCTGTTCGTGATGTACAACACCGCTGTTGATCGCACGAAGTCCATCAGAAGAGGAGAGTGGGCCAAGGGTAGGGACTTCAAGGTCGATGGGAAGACTATCGAGATGTTGCTCACAGACTCGTTGAGGTTTCAGCTATTCAAGCAGGTCGGAGTCACTGAAGAAGGTGAGGAAGCAGTCAAGGTGAAGAAGAAGCCTTCAGTCAAAGGGGTAAGCTATTACTTGAATAGAGTGAGGGAGAGGAATGAGCAAGGTACAATGGAAGGAGTTAAGGCCAGAAGTGAGGGTCGAATTTCTCCAGTTCTGTCGGGAGAATCTTGAGGATGCTGATTTTGATGAGTCTGATGAGGAGTTCAGTACCGTATGCCCCTTCTGTGATGGTGGAAGAAAGAGGGAGAGGTCTTTCGATGTGAATCTCACTACAGGGGCTTGGAGATGCTGGCGAGCAAATAACTGTGGTGAGATGGGGAATCACTACCAGCTTGTAGAGAAGATCATGGGCGTCGACAGGAGCGTCGCTTTTGACTACCTCAAAGGCGATAGGTCGAGTCCTCAGTTTGTGATGGCTTACATAAAGTACACCGAGAGATATCTAACAAGACTCCTTGACAACCCCTTAAAGCAACGAGCGCCCATCCTCGCCACGCCCGGCATCATCGAGCCGATATCCGAGACTGAATACTATCAAGAGATCCTCGAATGGATCGAGCTCGAACGTGGATATGAAGTGGACTGGTTCCTAGAAAACCACGATCTGTTTTACGATGACGGCGCTTTCGGAAGGGTGGCGTTTCAGTTTGAATCTGGCGATGATATCGCCTATCAGCTTTATGCTTATCTCCCAGGCATCGAGCCAAAGACGCTGAACCCAGACGATCAGATCCTCTCCAAGACCTTCTATGGTTGGAACAAGGTGAATACAGACGGAGAGCTTCTCCTCGTCAATGAGGGCATCTTCGATAGCTCTCGAATGAGATATCATGGCCTCGATGCAGTGTGTGGTTTTGGAACCAGCTTGTCTGATGACCAAATCGTCATGCTGGCTTTGTGTGGAGCTGAGGAAATCTGCTTCATGTATGACAACGGTGCTGAGGACAAAGCCAGGAGATCGGCCAAGAAGGTGGCTGAATACTGCAAGGACAAGACGATATCTTTCACGACTCCTGAGAGGAAAGGTGCAGACCCTGACGAACTGACTGATTTTGATGAAGCTTTCGACTGTCTTTATCGCAGAACGATCATTCATTCAGGTGACAGAGATTCTGAATGGAGTAAGATTAAGGAGGCTATAGATGCAACGATGCCGGCCAACAGATGGCCTTTATGAGGAGGGTCATAAGGAGTGCTGCAAGTGTAGACAAAGACACTTGTGCGCACTGTTTGCGATGTACTATGGTCGGATAGATGAGAGCGGCTTTCCGGTAGATGAGCCTCACTACAGCAACAGAAGAATCCTTGCTGCAGCGAAATCAAACCGAAAAAGAAACGGAAAAGATAACTTTCCCGCATGTGGGCGTGCGTGATCCCCACAAACAAAGAGGTGTACCATGGTAGCGTTGGATTTCTACACAACGTTCTCGATCCTGTCTGGCTTCGGTGACCCGAGAGACTGGGTCGAGGGCTTCCAAGAAGCTGGTTTCGATTTCGTAGCGATAGCTGACAAGAACACTCAGGGCGGTACGATCCCCTTTCAAGAGTTTTGCAAGGAGAAGGGCGTTAAGTTCGCGATAGGCGAGCAGTTCGACGTCTTCTCTTCGGTTGCAGAAGAAGACAAAGGCGCTTCTGAATACAGCGGTAGCATCTCGCTCTATGCGAAGAATTGGAATGGCTATCAAAACATCATAAAAATCAACAACTTCGCCCATAGAAAGCTCAAGGAAGGTGGCGGGTTCTACTTCAACCCGCGTATCGATATGAATATCTTGTTTAAGTATTCAGATGACGTGGTGTGCTTCATCCCAAATATCGACGGTTTTCCCTTCGCCAGTTACAAGGACGGCATCTCGAATTCATATCGAAATGATCCCCTTATCGGGCATATGAAGAGGGTTTTTGGAGACAGGCTTTTTGTCGGCGTGAATCCGATGATCGATTGGGACGACATTTGTGAATTCGAGGACAAGCTGAAGAAGCTCGAGGCTCAGATCGACAGGTTGCCAGCGGCAAAGGCTCAAGAGAGGATGCCTTTGAAGATGCGCCTCGAAGAGGGCATTCAGAATTTGACGAATGTCGCTCTTTTGAATCGGGTTTTGAAGAACGACCCCACTATCCAGACGATTCACGCCTGCAACGCCCACTACCCTGTGAAAGAGGCGCACTACCTTTACAAGAAGCTCAGGGAAATCGACTCGGGCAAGGTGAAAAACAACAGGGACAGGTTCGTTTACAACGGCTTCATCCCCGATGCCAGGACTTTGCTTCGAAAGGGTCGGGACATGGGCTTTGATTTCCAAAGTAGCTCAGAAAAATTCGAGTCTCATTTTAGCGAAGGATTCGAGATCCCTACGGGGACTTTCTTCATGCCCGAAGTGGATATCAGGACGAACAGTGTCGAAGAGGATCTCTGGGAAACTCTTCTGAGGGGCTTCAAGGAGAAAATCTGTCCTGAATGTGATCTGGAAAGGATCAGCTCGGTCGAAGACTTGAGGCCGTGGGGGCACTACACTTGCTATGAGGCGACGCAGAGAGGTGAGACTCTCGGATGCCGACTCTATTCAGAATATGAGGATTTGATTGAAGAGGACCCTTCTCTTGTAGTGACCTCTAATGTGTTTCCGGTATCAGAATATCTTGACAGGTTGGAAGAGGAGCGCAGCCTCATCGCTTCGAAGGGGTTCGAACCATACTTCCACATCGTGGCTTTCTTCTACGATTTCGTCAGGCAGATTGGCGGAGATGCGGGGCCAGCTCGAGGTTCTGCTGGAGGGTCCCTTTACGCATATCTGCTCAGCATCACCAAGGTCGACCCCCTGAGACACAACTGTTTGTTCGAGAGGTTCCTTAGTGAGGACAGGATCGACCTTCCAGATATCGACATGGACTTCTCCACAAGTACCAGAGACGCTCTCGAGGAGATGGTGAAAGACAGGTGGGGGAAAGAGAAAATCGTCCACATCGGAACCTATTCTCGTCTCAAGACGAAATCTGGCATCGATGCTATTGCGAGGGCCACAGGATATTCAATTCCAGCGAATGACGGCTCGTTGAAGCAGTACAGTAAGAGAGGACTCGAGCTCATCTTTACTGATGCGCAAGCTCCACAGGATGCGAGGGGTGTCGATGAGCTCGAGTCCTTGAGGGAAGATGAAAAATTCGAGCAGTTCTATCTCCAGCATTCAGACTGGTTCGATGCTTATGTGATCCCGCTATACGAGACAATCGTGGGGAAAGGGAAGCACGCAGCAGGGGCTGTTATTTTGCCAGAGCATCCTGATGAGTTACTTCCGATCGAGTACCGCAAAGGTCTCGTGATGACTCAATTCAAGGACAGGTATACGGAGCTCAGGGGGTTCCCCAAGTTCGACTTCTTGGTTATCGACGGAGCTGACGTTCTTGGCGAGGCTCGCCGTCTTGTAAGAGAGAGACATGGGGTGGAGATCCCTGATGAGGGGCAAATCCCACTGCATGACAGGAAGGCTCGCATCGAATTCTATCGAGTTCGAACCGAGATGCTCTTCCAATACAGGACTCCAGTTCAGAAGCGCTTCTTTAAGAAGCTAAGGCCAGAGACCTTCGAGCACTTGGTCGCAGCGGTTGCTTTGGAGCGTCCAGGCCCCATGAATTGGGGGACTGATCTGCTCTTTGCTAAGTATAAAAACAAGCTTCTCAAGCCCGAGTATCCTCACGAGATTTTCGAAGAACTCTTTAAAGACACGTATGGACTTCTGATTTATCAGGAGTCGATCATGGCCCTCGCTAAAAAGATGGCCGGCTTCTCTGGAGCTGAAGCAGACAAGCTCAGGAAGGTCATCGCCAAGAAGCAGAGGAGTAAGATGTCGGTGATGAAAGAGAAGTTCATCGAGTCTTCTGTAAAGCAAGGGTTCGAACGACATTTTTGTGAGGAGGTCTGGGAGAATATCGAGGGTTTCGGTTCTTATGGATTTAACCTCTCTCACTCGGTTGCTTACAGCTTGGTCAGCTTCACTCAAGCGTACATCCAAGCGAGATACCCTGTTGAATACGTCTGCGCGGCTTTGAAGTTCGCAAAGAAATCAACCTCGGTGTCGAACAACCTTTTTACAGCCAGAGCTGAAGCTAAGAACAAGATGGGTATCGAATTCATCTACCCTAACATCCATGACTTCAGGGCTGATTTCGAACCGAATGACGATGGTACAGCAATCTACTGGCCTCTCAGGGCTATCTCAGGAATCAACACCGCTGCTGATGCTATGGTGGCGAAGGGCACGAGTTACGATACGATCGAGGACTTTGTCTACAACACCTATGGCGGGAGTGTGAAGGTTACTGTGATGGATAAGCTGGTAGCGGCAGGATTTTTCGACCCCATCTGCCCAAGGCATCAGGCTATTCACAAGGTCAGAGAAGCGGTTTATGAAGTGAGCGGGGACAAGAAGCACCTCGCCATTCCAGACAACTTCATTCACACTGATGAATTCAGGTGGGTGAAGATGAGGAACGAGGCTTTCAAGATGTTTGTGGAGCCTTGGAAGGAGCTAGCGCCATTCTCCGATAGCGTCAGGGCTTTCCCCGGCGACAGTCTGAATAAGGTGGAGGACGGGGAAGAGGTGACCGTTGGCGGCATTGTGGACGGCATAAGAATCAGCCGAATCAGCAAGGGAAGGAACAAAGGCAAGACTTTCGCCAAGATTTACCTGAAGGATGCTGGCGAATTCATTCGAGTCATGGCGTGGAGCGGTTTCTGGGAGCAGGAATGGCTTTCTGAGCATGGGTGTAGACCTGAGCTTGGGCAGGTCGTAGAGATCACTGGGATCAAGGATACATACAGACCGAATGAGAACGTGAATATCCCTCAGATCAAGCTGGACGAGAATTCATCTTGCAGTATTGTCTGGAAAGAAAGGGACTTGACAGCCGACCTTTTTGATAATTAGGGTGGTACCACATTTTGACACCACATCGTCAAAATAATCGTGAGAATGTCGTTGACATCTCGAAATATGAGATCTAAAGTGGTACCACAATGTGACACCAAGCTTAGGAGCTGAAATGGAACTGGACGAGGCAGAAGAAATCTACAATGAGCTCATGAGACCAGAAGCGAACTGGCTTCTGTCCAATGGCGTTGACAGCCTGATTGACCTCGAAAAGGTCATCGCTCTGATGAACCTGATCAAGGACGACCAAGTCGAGGCTTTCCGAGGCATCCATTCGGCTTTGTCTCTGACCAAAATGTCATACGCAAAGCTTGCGGAAGCAGAGCGGGATGTGAGGCTTCAGAGAGACGCTGTCTATGACAGGATTGTTTATGAGGCTCTTCAGAAGGATTCTGCGGCCTCGAAGCTCTGCTCTGGAAAAGTCACAGTCGCCTTCGCAGAGAGGCACGCATCTCAGGACGACAGCTATGTTTATTTCAATGAACAGCTGCAGGTCTTGAAGTCGAAAAAAGAGCGCGTCGGGTCGATCATTGGTCTTCTCGAGCTTCAAATACAAACGATGCAGAACATCAACTCGGCGCGAGACGAGATCCGCGCTTCGGGTCAGGTGATCGAAGTGGAAGAGATCCGAGAACTCATCTCTAAATTCCGTTGAATTCGGAAAAGGAAAACAAAATGGCTTGGAAGCAGCTGAAGAAGAACAAGAAGTCGCAACAAGAGATTCAGGACGAGATCGCTGAGAAGAAGGACCAGCTCTCTACAAAGAGGACTGCCTATTATCCAAACATGAGGGCGGGTGGAAACGTCTTCATGATCATCCCGAACATCGGTGGTGGAGAGCCGTTCAAGCTCATCAACTATCACGCACACCCCAAGATGCTCTGTGGGTTGCCAGAACCAGTGCTCGACAAGTCCAAAAAGGGAGGCGCTGACACGGCTGGCCCTTGGCTCCCAGGTTGCAAACAGTGCAACGAGGTTTGGGACACTTACAAGGAGTCTGGCAAGGATTCCAGTCTCACAGCTGGCTTCAAGGCAGGGAAGAGCAAGCCCTACATGATCGTCCAGTGCATTCAGCTCACTCCGTTCTTCGACTTCGATGGTCGCAGCTACAAGCCGAAGATGGACGCTGACAAATACTTCGACACCTTTGCTGAGTACGTCTTGGCCAAGGCGAAGAGGTGGGCTGGAGAAGATGTCGAGCTCCCAGAGTTCCCAGAGGACACCCCAGAGGATATCCTGTACGCAGCGCAAGCAGGCATCGGATTCCTTCGATTGAAGCAAGTCTATAACGCTGAATATGGCGTTCAGATGCGAGATAAGTGGCTCGACATCAAGGAGACCTACGGAAGCCTCCTCGACGACCCCGATTTCGATCCCGTCTATGAGCCTGAGAAGTATCTCATGACGATCGACAGGGTGAAGACTGGTACAAACACCAACAACAATGGTGACGAGTTCCCAACCTACTCCACCAAGTTCAATATCGTGGACATGAGCAAGGCTGGATGGGAGCTCCCAGAGGCTTGGGAGGAGTTCTTCGAGGGCGACAACTACATGAGGTACTTCCGCAACCTCGAAAGCCTCAACGATGGAATGGAGAATGTCACCGACATCTTCGAGAGAGGCTACCAGCTCTGTAGGCTCACGCCTGATGAGATCGACGCCCTTCATGAAGACTATGGCTACAAGCCTTACAGCGGTAAGGAGTTCGGCGGGGACGATGACGACCTTCCAGGGGAGTCTGAAGACCTCGCTCCAGAGCAGAGGGGTAAGATCGATCAGGTCAAGGAGCGCATCAAGGCACGAAAGAAGAAGAAAGAGGAGGCTGCCGCTGCTCCTGCAGCTCCAGATCTCGATGAAATCGACGAGGACGACATTCCCTTCTAAGGCTCTTTGACAGATATCAAAAACTCCCAAGCCCCTCTCTTCAAACGAAGTTTTTGAGGAGAGGGGCTTCTTCTTTCAGGTGACAGAGATGCCAAGAAAATCAAAGAAAAAGAGCAAGATGACCTTCGCTCAGAAGGTATTCAAAAGGGTCGGAGACAGGACCAAAAAGTTCAGCAAAAAGGCTTTGGATCGCGAAGAAATGGATGCTTTGTATGGTATCCGGCACGTTGTTTCTACGGGGCTGCCTTCACTCGACTTGAATTGCTTCTGTATCATCAATGAAGAGTGTGAGAAGGAGTGGGGGATCCCGACAGGCCGCTTCGTTGAATTCCATGGCGAAAGTGAATCAGGGAAAACGCTGCTCGCTAACACCATCTTTGCTCGGTGCATGAAGCAGGGTGGCTTCTCGATGAAGGCTACATCTGAGAGGGATTACGATATCCGCTGGGATGACGAGGTCTTTTTGCGAGAAGGGGTGCCTAAAGAGGTCTTCAATACTTCATGCAGGTTCAACACTTGCTCCAATGTGAGTGAGATGAAGTACGCCTTCGAGAACTTCGCAGCGACAATCAGGGAGACGCTCGAAGAAGACGCAAAAGAGCGTGGCGAGGAGTACAATGGAGATGGGCCACCATGCTGCTTCGTCGTCGATTCTGTAGCTGAGATCCTCGGTGACGACGACTTCAAGGCGCTGTCGCAATCCGCTGTTTCTGAGACAAACCACAGAGCGGACAGGCTGAAAGAAGATGGCGTCCTAGAGGACAGTATCAGGCCAGGGAACCATGCGTTCCACTTCAAGAAGTTCTTCAAGGTCGCAAACGAAGACGTGAATAAGTACAACATCCTCTTTCTGATGGTAAACCAGACGAGGTCGAATATTCAGACTGGCGGCCCTATGTTCGGTCCAAAAACAAAGCCGGCTCATGATGCCACGATGAAGTTCATCTCGTCCCTTCGTTTGAAGATGGTTCGCTGGTCACCTTCGACCAAGCATAAGAAGTCGCTTCACAACAAGAAGTACATCACTGGGTTCCCAGTTCAGGTGAAGATCGAGAAGTTGCGTCAGAAGACGGTTGGTGATGGCACAGTGATGCTTTTTCAAAGGGCTGATTCGTCATTCGACTACCTCTACAGCCTCATCGATTCGTTTGGTATTACCGGACTCGCTCTGCAGGTGGGCTCAAACTACGAGACCGCCAAGTGGAAATTCAAGCACGATAGATTCGAAGACCTCGATATCAGATTCAGGGAAGAGCTCACTCCGTTCTTCGACAAGTTCCATAACAAGAAGACCGATGAGATACGAGAGTACCTCGTCAAGAACCTCGAGGTCACTGCGATGCTGGATTACACTGTTCGTCAACTCGGCCCATACAGACCTGATTTTGATCAGGTCCAAACGATGGTCGATGTCAAGGAAGCCAAAGACGAGATCTTTGACGAAGACAACGACAGCCTTGGAGATGAGAATGAGTGAGGAGAACAACACTGCCATCGAGTTTGCAACAAAGGCTCTCGAAGGCATCAAAGAGATCACTGATATTCGTGGCACAGGTGATATCTGGGAGGAGGTGAATAAGTGAGGATTCTTGCTTCAGCAGACTGGCACCTTCGTTCCAAACACTCTGCGTTTCCTCTTGGAGAAGACGGGGCTAGCGATCTCCTTCGAGCCCAAAAGGAAGCCATCGAGCAATTCGTGGGTCTTTATCGAAGCGGAGACTACGACCTTACCGTTATCGCAGGAGACTTGACTGAATATTCGGTCTTGGACGTAGCGACATTAAATGCGCTCGCATATTTTATGCGATTGCTCTCCGAAGAAGACCATGGCCCTGTCCTTATTCTCGAAGGCAACCATTGCATCGAGAGGAAAGATAACCTTTACACTGTGATGGGAGCTTTCGGTCTCGTCGTCGCAGATCACGTCAAAGTTTCCATTCATCAGGAGCTCGTCGAGTATGAAGATTTCTGCGTCTGGTGCGTACCGTATCGTTCTGATTACAAGGGCATCGAAGCCGATATTAAAGAGATGTCCGAAAAGGCTAAAAAGATGGATGGCCATCAAATTATGGCCTTCCATCTGCCTAGCCGTAACGCACTCCTAGACAACGGATTCGAGGCTAACTCTGGAGTCTCCATCACCTCAGATATCACAGAGGGTTTCGATGTTTGCATCGGGGGAGACTACCACCGACACCAGTTCCTTAAAGGTAACCCCAAGGCGTTTTATACTGGCGCTCCATTTGACTTGAAGTTTGGGGAAGAGGACAAAAGAGTTTTCTGCGATGTAATGCTGAATTCCGATGGGTCGTTCGAGATCGACACAATCCCTGTCGAGTCTGCAATCCCTTTGCTTACCAAAACCTTTGATGAGGTTATGGAAAACCCTGAGTTACTTACGAATAGCGTGGTGCAATTCAGTCATCCTCTTACTGCCAAGCAGCGCATCGACATCGAGGCTTTCGAGCCCTACTCGTTCAAATGCAAGGTCAAGAAAGCGACACAGGAGTTGCCTGATGACGTCGATATCGCGCTCACCAACCCTGGCTCAGGGACTGACTTCGAGGAGATCATCCAAAGATGCGAGTCTGATCTGAGCAGGGGGCAGAAGCAATACTTGGAGGACTTTTTCAAAAAAGCGAAAGGCGAAAGCGGGAAGGTGTAAATGTCGAACGGGTTGGGTCAATTCACAATCCCAGGAAGCGGTGTGAAGGTTGTGGTCACCAGAGGAAACCACCCTGAAGAGCCTCCTGGCCAAAGCGTTGGACACCCTTCGTTTTGGTTGGAGCTGGGAGGCAAGTTCTTCAAGCTCCCCGTGAGGAGCCAGCACAAGGCGAGAGAACTCATTATGGATATGATAGAGGTCGCTGACCTAGAAGACGGAGAGGATTATCGTGTCAGATAAAAGTGTGAACGGAACAGAAGAGGTCACCTGTCCTTATTGCGGACATGAGCAGTCAGATTCCTGGGAGGTATCTTCTGGTAAAGGCATGCATGATTGCGAGGGTTGTGAACGTGTCTTTTATGCTGAGGATGAGATCCACAGAACGTTCAACAGCTGGACCGAAGAGGCTGAACTTGAGAACAGGATCTACAACAACAAGAGGCGTGTATCCATGGCAGAGAGGTCTATCGAGAGATGTAAGGAAGCTGGGGAAGAACCTCTCGACTTCGACTTGAAGTGCCTGGAGCTTTACTCCAAAGCGTTGGAATCTACTCAAAAAGAGCTCGAGGAGCTCAGGAGCAAGCATGGGACACATTAAATCACTTTACTTGAAGAACTATGTGTTTGTTGAGGAGACTTCTCTCGAGTTTGGTCCAGGCCCATTCTTCATGGTGGGTCACAACCTTGATGAGACATCGTGCGCTTCTAACGGCGCGGGGAAGTCTCTCATTTGTGAGTCTATCCTCTGGATTCTCTTCGAGAGGATCAGGGATGACACATCTGTGAAGGATGTGGTGGGAGAATTCGGCAGCGAAGCAGTTGGTCGTGTCGCTTTCGAGCACAAGGGTAGTGAGGTTGTCATTGAAAGGCGCAGAAAAGCTTCGTCTTCGAGTAATGTCAGCATCACTGTCGACGGGAAGACTCAGGATTTGCATAAAGACCCTGAATCCAAAATCACTGAGCTGTTGGGTTTTCCGAAGAACACGCTGATTTGGTCGAGCTACGGTGGACTCGAAGGTCAGAAGTCTTTGGTTTCTTACACAGACAGTGCGCTGAAGTCTGAGGTGATGAGGCTCTTGGATCTCGAACGATTCAAATCGTACAGGGAGTCCGTCAAGGAGGAGCTTAAAAAGCTCAAGTCAGAGCTGGATACTCAGGTCTCGAAGGTCACAAAGAGCAATACTATCCTCGAGGAGCTCGAGGCGGATATCCAGTCAGCCTACAAGGAGCTTTCGACCTTCAATGAAAGTCAGGACAAGGAGAGCGCGGAGATCAAGTCGAGGATTTTTGAGCTCGAGTCGAAAATCACAAAGCTCAGAGAAGATACCGCAGACCCCGAGCAATTTTCTGATGAGCTGGCCTCTCTCGAGGAGAACTTGCAGAAGAGAGACGTTCTAAAACAACGTCTGGGCAAGGCTGAGAGGGTGATCAGAGACCAGAAATCCAAAATCTCCAGGCTCAAATCAGTTGTCCAAGGATGCCAGGATCGTTCAGATGATTACAAGCGTCGCATCGACAATCTCGTGGGGAACCAAGACGGCCACTGTGAATATTGCGGCAATGACCTGTCAGATTCTCCGAGGTCCAAAGAGATCCTCGAGAAGTACAACGCTGCTTTCAAGAAATACGAGGCCGACAAGCTTATCAGCAAGGTGGATCTTGAAGAGGCTGAGTCGAAGCTGGCGAAGATGGAGGAGAAAGAAAAGACTCTCAAGTCTGAATACGATCAGTTGGAGTCTTCCTTCAAAAGGAAGATGACCCTCGAGAGAGAGCTCGACAAGATCAAGATGAATGTCAGGCTTATCAGAGGTCACGAAGAAACCATCAAGGGTTTGAATGAATCCCTGGAGAGAGTGGCATCGAGGGACAAGTCTCTCATTCATGACAGGATCGACAAGCTCGAGTCGAGGATCGACAAGAGGACTGACCTTCTGGAAGCAGAGGAGAAGGTTATGGATGACCTCGAGTCTAAAATCAGCGCACTTGAGGACTTCAAGAAGGCGATTTGGAACTACAGAGATGCTGTGTTCAATGGGTTCGCCGTTGGTTTCCAGCAGTCGATCAACAAGCAGTTCATGAAGTTCTGCTCAGGTGACTTTGATTGCGTCTTGGATAGCACGAAAAAGGGCCTCTCATTCAAATTCTCGTCCATATCCAAGGACAAGTATTACGGATGGGGTGTATTCTCTTTGGGAGAAAGAGGTCGAATCGACAAGGCTGTTTCTCTCGCGTTGATGGATCTTATGGACTTGCCATTCAGGGTCGAGGATGAAGTCTTCCATGGCGTCGATGACACTGGACCTGCATTGAACTCCATGCTTGAAAGTTCGGAGGGAAAGACGTTAATCTACATCTCTCATCAGCCGCATACGGCTGATTTCTTCAAGCGATTTAACCGTATCATCGTCACGAAAGAAAATGGCGTGGTATCGGCAAAGAATGAATATGGAGCTCCCGGTGGAATCCACGACTGAATACAAGAAAGACTTCCTTTGCAAGGCTTGCGGTTGCAAGTGGGAGGCAAAGAGCCCGATGATCGTGTCAAAGACGGACATCTACGGCGAGACAAAAGAGACGGTGAAGGACTTCTGTCCTGATTGCGGAGAACCCAATGAGATCAAGAAAGAGATCTCGAAGGTCTATTCAAACCGCCCCGTACAGCCTCCCTTGGCTAAAGAATACTACCCTGGGACCAACAAGACGGTCATCAGAAGGTTTCGGGCCAATGAAGTCCAGAAGAGGGACTTCTGATGAAGCTTACAGCAGCAAAGAAAAGGTTCATCGCTTGGTGGACATCTCTTGCTTTGAATAGCGAGAGTCCGAAGACAATCTTGGCTTTAGATCCTTCGTTGCAAGCGACAGGGTGGGCCATTTTCAAAGATGGAGAACTTCTGGACTCTGGCTCTCTTGACACTCCGACCTCGAAGTATTCGACCAGAGAGCAGCTCGAGGCCATATCGACACTGGTTGATGAAAAAGTCTTCGAATATGTCCCTGGCTTCGTTGTCACGGAGGCGATCAACGTCGCCAAGAAATTCACAGGCGTTCGTGGGGTGTCCCTTGCTAACGGCGCGGTCATCTCTTCCATCTATGAGCCCGAAACGATTTTCTATTCGATACCAGTACAGTCTATAAAGGCTTCACACGAGTACGAATCAGAAGAGGGTGAGGATTCGAAGCAGGCTTCGATAAAGGCTGCGCTTGGAGTCTTTGGTATAGATGTTGGGGAGGACGATAACCGTGCCGATGCGATGCTAATCGGAAGGATGGCTTGTCGAATCTCCGATATCATGAGTGATCTCAGGGAGATCGACCCATGGGACGACGAGACGATACGTCTCAAGCTGAAAGAACATAGTAAGACCAAACTGGGTTCTTCCTGTGTCAACAGGCTCTTAACACCTGATACCCTCAAGGACGCAGATGCAAAAGAACATCGAAAGGCGGTCTATAGAGTCGGCTCAGGATGGCCAGTCATTCTCAAACGTGCTGGACGCTCTTGAGTTTGAATACGAACCGAAGCTGGCCTGTAACTCCTACAGATCATTCAAAGAATTGGGAGCGCCGATTTCCTTTTGCATTGGCAAATGTAGGTCGAAGTGCTCTTTCTTCACTGAACACAAGTGGATTACAGACCAATGCTTCTTGGAATCGTGTGACCACAATGATCCATGTGCCGAATGCGAAGAGAAGGTGAAGCGAGCTAAGGTGCTGATCGCGGCTGGGCATCTGTTGAGGTTCGACACGAAAAAGTCGTTGATGTCACTTGGAAGGTATGTAGATGAACATTAGTGAGCTCGATTCGTATGAATATCACAATTTTGTGGACCTCGTTTTGCGCGGTCAGTTCTCTGAGATGGAGGTTCAAGATCTCCCTTTTCTTGTGGATGGCGCTTCCACAGCTCGCCTATTCGGCAGTCTGCAGAGTGAGAGTGTTGAAATCGATTACACTGGCGATATGAAGGAGACGATTTCCATCGTATTCAAGGGGCTCGAGCATGGTCATCATATCAGCCTCATTATGAAGGACCCTTCTTTCGAAGAGGTCCGGCTCATAGACTCCCTTTACGGGTTCGCGCTAGACTCATTCGAAACCTTCGAAGGCTTCTTCACGTTCGGCGCTTTATTCATTGTGATCTATGACCATGAGAAGAAATTTGGTGAGCTCATGAGAGCTCAGACCGTATTCATTGAGGGTATTCACTCATTTATTATTGACGAGTTGGCCCACCATGCGGAGTATAAGAAGTACCAGCCAGTGCTATTGGAAGCGAAGAGCTTGGCGAGATTCTTACCCTTTCCAAGCGCGAATTTTCTCGTGAATTTCGAGGAAGAGGGTGCTTTTTCGTCAGGAATTGTGAGTCAAAGTCGAGCTGGATATTCTATCGATAAGGGCGGTGTGTACGGTCTTAGCAGACTCCAACACACCGCCCAACTTGTCCTCGGTTCTGTAGAACCAATGAACCTAGAGCCCTTCCAAGCAGAAATATTGGAGCACGAGTCTTACAAGTCTGAGGTGTTGGAGTCTTTTGAAAACGTCTTCAGAGACTTCGAGGGGACTGGCATAGAGTTCATAGAGCCGGCAGCGAAAAAAGTATTCAAGTATATGAACAGAGGCTAGAACATGACAGCTATCGACAAATCTCTCGAAATCCTCTCAGACGCTGTGGTTTACTCCAAGTACGCTAGGTGGAAACCTCTCTTGAATAGGAGGGAGATCTGGCCAGAGGTCGCGAAGAGGTACTGCGATATGCTCCGCAGGAAGTTTGGATTCAACCACCTCATGAACATTCAAGAGATCGAAGATGCGATCGTGAATTATGAAGTGGTCCCTTCGATGCGTGGCATGCAGTTCGGAGGACTTGCAATTGAAGAGAAGAACGCACGAATCTTCAATTGCTGCTGTGCTCCCCTTGACAGTAAGAAGAGGTTCTCAGAGCTCATGTACCTGCTCCTCTGTGGAGTTGGTACCGGGTATTCAGTCCAGAAAACCCATATTGACCAGTGGGACAGGAAGATCTACCCAACCGAGATCGATTACCAGAGCTACTACTATGTAGAGGATTCCATCGAAGGGTGGTCTGACGCTCTCAAGATGGTCCTCGACGTTTACACCGATCCAGACAGGATGCTGCCGATCATCGACTATTCGAAAGTCAGGCCGGCAGGCAGCATCATCAGGTCTACAGGGTGCAAAGCTCCAGGCCCAGACAAGCTGAATGAGTCTATCGACAACGTCATCGAGTTGTTGAATAGGAGGTCGTATTCGAGGGACACTGAACTCACATCCCTCGATTGCCACGACATTATGTGTCATGTCGCAGACGCAGTTGTCGCTGGCGGCACGAGAAGAAGCGCCATGATCGTCTTCTTCGATTGCGATGACGAGCTCATGCTCTGGTCAAAAAGCCGAGAGAACCTCGCCAGAAACCCACAGAGATACAGGGCTAACAACAGCGCTGTGCTGGTCCGTGGTGAGCACGGAGAGGATGAGCTTAGAAACATCTTCAGGATTTGTGAGGCGTGCGGGACTGGAGAGCCAGCGCACTTCTGGACTTACTCCAGAGACGAGCTTAGTAATCCTTGCGTGGAGGCTCAGGTCTTTCTTCAGTTCTGCAACCTCTGCTCGATCTCTGCAAGAGGGATCGATTCTCAACAAGAGTTTAATCGCAGGTGCAGGATCGCAGCGAATATCGGAACCTATCAGGCTGCGTTCACAGATTTCAATTACCTCTCTCCTGAATGGAAAGAGCGAACCGAGAAGGATGCTCTTCTTGGTGTTTCGATCACAGGCATCGCGCTGGGGACCCTTGACGACATCGATCTCGAAGAGGGAGCTCGAGTCGTGAAGCAAGTTAATGAGAGGCTCGCCTCAGAGATCGGCATCAATAAGGCAGCTAGAACGACCCTTGTTAAACCAGAAGGCTCCTCTTCCTGTGTGCTCATGACGCCATCTGGAATCCACCCCTTCGAATCTGAATACTACATTCGTAGGATGACCCTTTACAAGGGCGACGATCTCTACCAGTTCTTGGTTGATCAAGTCCCAGAGCTCGTCGAGGACTCGATCTACAACGAAGACGAAGCTTACTTCTGCTTCCCTATCAAAGCACCAGAAGGATCTGTGACAAGCAGCGAGTCCCTCGAGGACTTTCTCGAGCGGGTCAAGCGCTTCAATATGGAGTGGATCAAGCCAGGACATCGTTCTGGCACGAGGCACAATGTTTCATGCACAGCCAAAGTCGGGCCTGATGAATGGGATAACCTGATTGATTGGATGTGGGCTAACCACGAAAATTACAACGGAATCTCCGCGTTTCCTCGCCAAGATAATTTCTTCGAGCAGCAGATTTTTGAGGAAATTGACAAGCAGCGGTGGGAGGAGATGATGTCTTATATCGGAGACGGCATCGACTTTACCAAGCTCCGAGAAGAAGAAGACAAAACCGACTTGTCGTCAACAATCGCCTGCGCAGGCCCTAATGGTTGCGAGGTCTCTTACTTGTGAGTTCAAGATGAAAGCGATAGTGGCCAAGATACTCCTGATTCAAGCTCTTGTTGGTTTCTGGATTGTGGCCACTATCGCTAACAGTTCCGGGTGCGCTACATTTCAAACCCAACAAAGGAAGGATCTGACTATATGTCGGCCTTCCTTTGTTGGGTTTAGTGACACGTCTTTCTGGGACGAAGCTTACGTTAAGTGGCTCGACGCTGGGTTTGAAGTCGAGTGCGAGCTCGTCGAGGAGACAGAGTGGTTTGTCGACTTTAGGCAAGGAGACATGACTATCTGCAACCAGCCTGGATGGCTTGGTTGCACCATGAGCCTTGGTTACATGTATGACACCAGGGTTTTTTACACAGAGATAGACTTGAGCCTGATTGAATCAGAGGGTCTTTCCAAGCACGAGGCGCTGGTACATGAATCTTTCCACGTCATGGCGTTTCTATTCACCGCCTTGAGGGGAAAGCGACAGCACGATATTTTCGTCAAAAGAGGCATTTGGAAATGACAACACCAGAGCTTATCGAGCAGTTGAAGTGCTTGTGTGTAAAGCACTTTGGCTTTGTCATCGTGGTGGTAGTGGCCTCGATCGTGGTGCCTTTGAATATTTATTTATTCAAGGACGAAACAGCTAACAATACGATATCGGCATCAGTAACTTCCTTGTGGCATTGGAATGTAGCTCTGCCATTGTTTTCAGGAGGGCTCTATGGTCACTGGTGCTCGAGAGACTTCGCATCCTTCTTGACAGAAAAGGGCTTACAGTTACCGGCCTCGTTTTTCTTCACCACGATAGCAGTCAGTTTTGTGCTGGACATCATATTTGAAGGTGCTATCGCAAGGTATCCTAGTATAATCTGGGTGGCATTCGGTTTCCCGATTGGATTCTTTACTTGGCAAATGGCAGAGGTGGCGACGTGAGAAGCGATATTCTTTATCCGGCAGCGACAGCAGAGGTGCAACCTGGGGAGCCAATCCCTTTTTCTGTGCTCCTTCCTGGGGCGTCAAAATCCTTCTCACCAGAGCTGATTGTGGAGGAGGAAAATTTCCTCTTCTTTGGTACCAGAGGCCCTCTGCTCCCAGGCATTGTGGATTGGGCAGGGACTTACAATCAGATAGATTGGAGCAACAATACAAACCTCACCAGAGACGTGGAGGGCTTTGACGGTCTTCTGGGCTTCGAAGGGATGATTCTGGACGACTTGGATTCTGGAGTTAGCGTCAAGCCAGCTCTGGTGAGGCCGGGAGAAGTCACTGTCCGCGTGTCAGTTGTAACATCGAAAGACACCACTTTCGAAAGCCACGGTATCTACGGGAGTACAGATAATGAAGAGGACAACTTTTTGTGGAGGTTTACAAACTACATCGCCACCCCATGTAGAATTGAGATTCTTGTAGAAGAGAACGCTGGAGCGAACAAGGTTTCAACATGGGCGATACCCAAGCCGAGGCGAGATAAGGCTTATACCTATTCCTTCACAAGGGACGACCTTGGCAACTCCCAGATGTTTATGAACGGGTATAAGCTCAACAGAACAGTGTCCGTGTCAGGAGGCCCTGTTGATGATGGCGAGGGGAACGTTTCGGATATGCAGGCAACTGGTGGTGAGCAGGGAACTCTTTCGATCTCGACCCACACCCTTAATGGCGGAGTCGGGTTCGTAGCGATCCTTCCAGATGAGTCTGATCAGGTGACAGAACTGTCTTTCTGTCAGTCGGTCGGGAGCGAATTCAGCCAAAGAGAGCAAGAGCTTTTTCTCTTTGATGACTTCGACAGCATATTGGCTGATGTTAGCGCAGTTGCTGTGTTCAAACCAGATGGCACTGCAGAGGGCTTTACAGACCTCGAAGGGACTGTGGAGCCTGCGGATTTTTCTTCTGGAGGTTCCTCTCAAAAACTGATCAACGACCATTACTGGTTCTTCAACAACAATACGTTCCTGAACTTGGTCCCAGAGCTCGTTCTGATTAGCGACTTGGTCATTGAGGCGACAGTATTGTATGAAGCGGCAGGTCTTATTTGTAGGATGGAGGCTTCGGGTGAGTCGGCAGACACAGACTATCCTTACGATTTGAGGGTCGAGACGTCAGGATTCGCTTACTTCCAAGAGACTGGTGGTGGGTCGAATATTGATATCGATTTCGTGCATGAGGAGCCCTTTCCAAGGGAGTCTGGGGAGGTCATCAAGCTAAGGCTTATTAGAGAAGATCTGGGCGACAGTACCGCCAGGATGGCTCTTGAAGTCTTGAGGAACGATGATCTTACTTGGCGAAGGTTGCCCGTCAGCGCTTTCTCTGATGCGACTGGGCTTGTCGTTTACGAGCCTTCCTCGAGGACTATCATTGTTCCTCTGCCGACCGATTCATCATCTACTAGAATGAGAATGAGTCAGGGTAACTCGCCCATCAGATACATCGCGTTGTTCAATCAGGCTTCGATTCAGAATCCCGAAGGGATCACCTTCTATTCATCATACCAAGAGATGAAAGAGGCTGTAGAGACATCTCACCAAGAGGGAGATCTCGTAGGTGTAAGCTGGGCAGCTGATTCGTTCGTCAATGCTGGGTTTGAATATGGCGAGGTGCAGTCGGACGGCTCCATCTATCCTGACCCTCTGACAAGCGAAACAGGGCTTCCTTTCAAGGTCATGGGGTTCTCCTATGAGAACAAAGAGGGAGACCTTATCACTGAAAACGCAGAAGGATATCCCGAAGTTGATACTACAGTTTTGTCTCAGTTTTCTAGAACTGAGATCCAAAACCTTTACCTGTATGCGTTCAGTGATGTGAGGATGTTCGTGAGGACTGACCTTGCAGAGCTCACCATACCAGACGACGCCGTAAACTACATATTTGGCCAGAGGACCCAGCAGTACGGGTCTGGTAGGGGCTGGGTCGACACCTTCATCAGAAAGAAGTCTTCTGCGTTTTATACTGGCTATCTAACTGACGACGGCGACACATCTGACACCTCATTCGACTCTAATGACGACTACCTTGAAGACAGGGAACTCGAGACGCACCACACTGTTTATAACTTCTCAGCATTGCCATCTTTCTATTCAGGTGGCGGGGGAATCTCACCAATTATCGATATTGTCCAAAGAAACGACACCTTCGAGCACAGGCATGGGTATTGGGATGTCGATGACAGGAAACCCTCGAGCAAGATTCAGCTTGTCGCTAATGATAACGCTGTGGCCGGCGATGGGACAATAACATGGGTCCGAATCAAAGCCGAAGCCGAGAAGTTCGCGGTGACGTATGACACTGAATCCTATGCGACTGTAAAGGCTGCATATGACGACCTCGACAACCTCTCTCCAGGGACAGAGGTAGTAGTTTCTTGGTCTGCTGACTCCTATGTCGATGCAGGAGAGGTCAGGGGCGTCGTTTCTGAAGACGGCAAGATCTACCCAGAGCTTTGGTCTCACCCAGAGGGTATTCCGATCAAGGCTCTCGGCGTTGCAATTTCTACATATGCTGGAGATGGTATCCCTTTGGTCGGCGGGTACCCTCAGATTGACAACACTACGATTGCAGCTGCGACTGAGATGCGATTCGAAGGTGACTTTTTTGGCATGACAAAGATGGATCTTTGGGTGGATCTTCAGGTGCCTGTTTTAACAGATACGGGAGGCTCTTCTTCTCTTTGCGGTATGAATCTAAGGTCTCTTCAAACAGGCACTCCAGCTTCAATGGCGGTCTTTCTTGTCGTCCAGTCTACTGTAAAGGAGGGTTACAACAGGGACGGATCTTTTGGGACGAACTCTGTCTCGGCAGACCTGACTTATGCTGATGACCGCCTTATTCGCCTCACCTACGAAACGACCAACAGGAGTGCCGCGCCAGCTTTCGTCGCCGGATTCGATTCTGTTAATCCCGAGGTGGATAATGCTCAGGTTTCTGCAACATGGGTATCTGCTAACGGAAACTGGAACTCGGGCGACGGTCCTGAAATGTACCCTAACTTCTATGTGAACCCAGGATCAGCAGTAGGGAATGGCGTTTTGACCTTTACCCGTGTCAGGTTCGTTGGAAACTCAATCACGATCTGAATTGGTTTTGATGTTAGCGAAAGCATGACGTTCTCATTCTAGGCTGGCGTTGCTACTCTCACGAGGGTAAGATTCGTTGGATGCTCAGTTGAGATTTGACTCGCAGAGGAAAGATGAAATCGCTATTAGCCGTAAGATTTATAGATCTGAATATGAACGAGGAAGAGGACAAGGTTGCAGACGGCCTCATGAAAGGCGTCTGTCTAGACCTCCCTTATTCATTTTCCCACAGACAGTATGATGACTGCTTTATCACCCAGCCTTTTGAAGATCTGCCATTCATGTCACTGGCTTCGAGGTGTATGCATATCGCTTCTGTAAACCACCTCTACCTTTCAACTTGGCTTGGTATCTTTGAAAGCCCAAACGTTTTCTTTCAGACAATAGCGGGGGAAAGGATCGACAGTCAGGCTGCTTATGACAAGGTGAGGTCTTATCTGGAAGAGGAGATCAATGAGGTCGCTTCCGAAAGAAAAAGAGCGGTGTCTGATGTGGTGGCCAGGATGGGTGCTTTTTATTTGATGTTGCTCAAGAGCAGTAAAAGGGTGCCTATTCAAGATAAGGTAAAGCTGGAAGAGATGGCCTGGAACAAGCTCTCCAACTGCTTCTCTGATTTTGGCGAGATAAAGCATTTCTTGTCAGCGGTTAGTCGAGTTCAGGCTTACGACCTCGACCCTTCTGAATTCTTGGAGAGTGTCTCAGAAAAGGTCAATCACAGGTCGGTCCTTGTCGCCAACGTGACAAATATGGGAAGGTCAGAAAAAGCCAACATCATTGAAAAGGCGAGGGATATTCAGTCTCAAAAAGACTGCCACCTTCTTATTGTGTCCAGCTCGGCAATCAAGGGGTCCAAGAAGCGAGGGAACCACTACTTTATCCCTGAATACAGAAAATGATTAAGTCCTACCCAGTAAATATGAGATGCAAGCTGTGTGATCAAGTATTCGACAGGATGACTCCAGATCAATCGAAGCGTGGTCGAACCTATTCATTCATATGCGAGGGATGCCAGGAGACCCACGTCGAAGTGGTTGATGTTTCAGAGGCTTCCTCGAGTGCCTGCCATCTTTGTTCGAATTTCAAAGACTGCGGCGTCAGAAACAGGTGGTACGGCAAGTGTTCAAAGGGTCACATCGGTGATGAAGATGAGGAGGAGTCTTTAGGTCTCGTCTACGTCTACCAGAGCTGTTCGGATTTTGAGAGGAACCCTGATGGGTCATCACTTCTGTAATCGTACAATCGAATTCACAAACCCAACCGCAGAGCTCGTCCAGAAGCTCAGGTTGTTCATCAGTCAATTCAGGTGTGTCGCTGCTTGTGGGATGCCCGGAGCTGGCAAGACGTTCTTTTTGGACACTATGTATTGTGACCACGACAGGATCACCAGATGGAACAGGAACGACCTATACAGGTCCATGTTCGGCGGATTCATAGATCACTCATTTACACCTGATATAGAGAGGTTTGAAAGCCTGATATTTGACAAGCTCCTGACCAAGCATGAACATCCGATAGCTTTCGAAGGGTGGTTAACGAGCAGAACAGCCCGAGAGAAGCTCTTGAAGAAGTTCGGAGCGTGGAGCTCATTACTGGTCGTGTTCGTCGGTCCTCTTGACATCCTGATTCCAAGGGTCATGAAGTCGAACCAAACCGTTTGGACAAAGAAAGAAGTCAAGGTCCAGATGAGGATCCTAGAACAAGGCTTCCAGTACCCAACGCAAAGAGAGGGGTGGAATTATATCATCTATCTCAACACTTGCGGCGAAGATGGAAGCGAATTTCTTATGGATCTTCTGAATATATAGGAGACGTCATGGAAAGGCTGTGGACGAAAGAAGTAATCGACGATTGTAAAGAAGCTCTCGGCAGAAGCGAGAGCGTGTCTGAAGCTGTCGAGCTTCTTACTGATGAATACGATCATGCATTCATCAACTCAGATTCGATGAGACATGCTTTCGGTCGCTATGTTGGCCAACCTCCGAGCGATTTTGTCGGGCTGCCCCCTGATGAGGAGCCGGACAACTACCTTATCGAAAAGTCGAGCTCTTATGACGTGTGCTGGGAAGGTGTTGTTTACAATATCACTGAAGCCAGGATGAAAGAAGCTGTGGTGCTCTACTCAGCAAAGAAGAGGGGTGGTCTCGGCAAGACTGCTTCCGAAGTATGCACTCACTTCATTGAGAATGGCTATCTGCCGGCAGGAGTCTCTCACAAGATGTTCCATTACATCTTCAGGGAGCTCGAGCAAACGAAGTTCTTTTCTCCAGAGACTACAATCCAGCAGAGAGACCAAGATCCTCTCGAGGCAGCCTCAGAGAACCGTCATGTGCGGGAAGCTCTGAGGCTTTCTTATGCTGGTCGTGAGAGCGAGAGAAAAGACTATCAGACCTTTATCAAGAAACTCCAGAAAGACCTCGATTACTATTTGAGGCTCGATGGCTACCTCGAAGGCATTGTTGACGACAGACCTTTCGTCAAGGAGATCCCCCGCAGGAAGGTCTTGCAGACTGGTTCTACGTTGGTATTCATGCTCTCTGATATGCACAGCGGATTGAAGTATTCTGCAGGAGCCCTCTCGAAGCCTCGAGCTGACTTCGATTCGAAGGTGTTCAAGGAGAGGGTCGAAAGATATCTCGCCTACGCTGAGCTCATGAAGGGTATCTGTGGGCATCGAGTCGAGCACGTTCATTTTGCTTTCATCGGAGACAACTTCGAGGCGGTCCTGGCTAACATGAGAGAGGGTCAATTCCTTAGCATGGATCTGTTCGGAACCGCACAGTATTCACAGGCGGTCGAAGCCTGCTCGCTCATCGCAAGGAAGATATGCGAGCTGTTTCCAAATACTTCCAAGGATTTTGTGGTCCAGCCGGGTAACCACGACAGGGTGACGAGGAACAGGGACTACCACAGTGAGAATCTGCTCGCAGCTTGTATGACGAGGGAGATCCAGAAGGACCTCCAGAGATACGGCTTGCTCGATGATGAGACGAGGATCTTCTTCGCTGACAACACTGTGAGCGTGATGCTTCCGAATCAGGTGTGCCTCATCTCTCGCCACGGGCACAGAGGGGGAAACTCTCAGGCATCGGTTACAACTGGGCTCAAGGTTGACAAGACACACGCCCTGGATGGGGCCAAGAGGGTTATTCAGATCCAAGGCCACTTCCACAATCTCCAAGTTAGGCGTTTCGACAACGTCCTGATGGTAACGAACCCTTCGTTCTGTGGGAACTGTGACTACAACATCGAAGACCTTAATCTGACGGCCCCTCCTGAGTTCGTTGCTATCGAAAGCTGTCAGAACACAGACCTTATTCACGGGCCTTTCAACCTTCTGTCTGATAAGATTTGAATATATTCAACCAAGATGGCTCAGTAAGTCTCTCATTCAAGAGAATGCTCTCGAAGGATATTGTGGAACTCATGGCCTTCCGTGGGTTTGGTACGGCAGGAAGAAAGGTCAAGTTGAAAAAGATGGTCTCCCTTCTGAGAATCCTTAAAAGATATAAGGAAATCGGCATCTCAGATATGGAACATTTGGTGCTTAGCTGTCACGGTTTCACTTCCAGCCTTTATGAGATTAGGATTGTTGATGGGTGTGTTTTCTTAAAATAGGGGGATAACGATGCCCAGAGACAAGCATAGAATCTACAGCAAGATGATCATCACATTCGGTGCTTCATTTGGCTCACCTCACCAAGACCCCGAACATGCATATCAAGATATCTGTATCAGGACAGAAGAGCTCACAGAACTCATCGCTATTTATATCAAGGAGAAGTTCAAGAAGGATATTCTGAACGCAGAGTTTTCCATTAGCTCTTTCCAGAGGCTGGATGATAATGGTATTGTGATTTACGACTATGCAGACGTTGAGGAAGACGTTTCTTACCCTATTTATGATATGGAGGGAGAAGATGAGTAACATTTCTGGGATCAATGAAAGTGTTTCTGAAAAGATCGAGAGTAAGCTCGAGTCGATTCGAGATTCTTATGGAAGGCATCAGCCTTCGAGGTCTATCGAGGACTTCGCTGAGATCGTTTCTGAATACGCAAGAAGAGCTAGGTACGCTGCGAAGTATGATGTCGAAAACTACGAGGAGCATATGGTGTCGTTGGCAGCGGCGGCGCTGACGGCCCTGGAGAACTTCGACAATAGGTTCACGTTTCCATGTGAGGGCAAGTAATGCAGAAGTACACCCTGGATGACTATTACGAGAAAAAAGAGAGGGAGGAGAAGACAGTCTCGACAGAACCTGTCTTCATGGTCCCAGGAATGAATCCGCGCCGAATGACCGAAACAAAGGTCGGCAAAAAATACCGGGACACGAGTCCAAAGAAGGACCGGGGTAAGCGGAAGGCTCGAAGAAAGAGAGCTCGGAAAGCTCGGAAAAAGAACAGATAAAGATGAGGAGGCTGATGTCAGCCTCCTCATTTCGTTGATACTCACATTCAGATGCTACATTATACCCAGAGAGAAACTCGAATGTGAGGTTATGCCATGTCAGAAGAATCAGTTCTGATTGAAATCTTAAAGCTTGGAGCCGCTGTTCTTGGAGGAGCTTCTGTCAAGGGGTTTTGGGACTTCATGAAGGCTCGCATCAAGCACAATTCAGAGACATTTAAGATAGAGAGTGAGCTCTACGCAACTGCTATGGGTAGAGCTGATGAGGTTCGTCAGGAACAGGTCGAGATATCAATGACTAAAGAGGAGAAGCTTCAGAAGGAAGTCGATATCCTCCAAAAGACCATGACCGAGTATAACAACAGGACGACTGAAAGGATGTTGGCTCAGAAAGACGAATATATCGCCCATATTAAAAAGGAGAATGAATACCTAAGAGAGAAGGCAGACAAGAGCCAGGAGAAGCTCGAGGCTTACCTGAGAGGGGATAGGGGGTAACATGCATGCTTCTGTACTTGTGGTAGATGATGACTTCATTGATTCCAGAACCCTGGAGAGGGTTCTGAAGAAGGCCAACATAAACTGTTGTGTTGCTTCTGACGGCAAAGAGGCGCTGGAGATCTTGAGAGGTAAGCATCCTGACAAGCTCATCAGAGAGCCCTGTATCGTGATGTTAGATATAGGTATGCCGAGGATGGGTGGCATAGAGATGCTGAAAGAGCTCAGGGAGGATCCAGAGCTCAAGGACACCATTGTATTCATGTTCACTGCTTCAGTGAGCAGCAACGACATCAAGAGCGCCTATGCTGAGGGGATCAGCGGCTTTATTTCGAAATACAACATGGATTCGCGTTTCGAAAAGGTGCTGGAGTTTCTGGCTATGTATGACGAGACAATCGAATTTCCCGAGTGATTTTGAGCTCTGCTTTCTTCAAGCATGAGTCGCAGTAGACGACGTGACCGCCCCTGCCTTCGATAACCTTCCAACCGAACCTCATAAGGTTTGTACGGCAGCTCTTAGGCTTCTTGAGGTTTCGTCCACAGATGTCACAGGTGTAAAGAGTAGCTACGCCCATCTCTTACTATCTCCCATTCGGTAGCTTCGAGCACCTTGACCTCCAGCTCCTTTCTCAAAGGGTGGTTGGTTGGATAGACTCTCAGCCTTATGTTTTCACCGTTGTCGAGATAGATAAAGATCTCAGAGTTACCTGTCTTGAAGTACGCACATATCGTGCTCTTGTGGAACTTCAATTCATCTATTTCTACAACGTGTTCGCGAAGACCAGAATGATCCACCAACTTCTCCATGATATCCATTTCTGAATCTACATGGAGAGTTGGTGGATTTGAGACATCATCTCTATTCATAATTTAACAGTCAAGTCAACAGGTTCTGTTGATAGAAGCTTCTGGAGAGAATCCGTTTGGATATCGCTTCATAAGCTTGTCAATGTTTTTCTGCGAGATGTCCTTGAGAGACAGACCGTAGAAAATGCAGCTGTATGCGAGGGTGATGAACACACCCCTCATAGCTTCTTCCAATTCGTACATGTCCAGGCCATGCCCTTGGTGGACATGCTTTTTCACCATGTCGCATAGCTTGGCGGTATCACAGTTGAGCTCTCGAACAGTACCAGACAGTACACCTGGGATGTTGGGAATATCGAAAGGGAGCTTGCGGCAGATCCATTCTTCGATCTCGTCGAATGTGTTCGCTTGCAGAACAGATTCGAGCGACAGACCAGGGACGATGTGGGAAAGCGTTGCGAGATACCACAGCACATCGCCAGCTTCCTTGTTGATGTCACCAAGAGAACTGTCTTCGTTGAGGAGCTCGACGAACTCCCCTACTTCACCAGCGACTCCTAACGTCATCGCGGCGATATCCAGCTCGTAACCTTTTGATTCGAAGGTCCTCACTGCTGCTTCTTGGTATTCTTGAATATTGTTCATTTGAAGAAATCTCCATAAAGCTCGACGAGCTGCTCGACGATCTCGTCGAGGGTTGTTGTGTCGAGGAAAGAGTTGTACTTGGTCCAAGTCAAATCGAGCCCCTTTGACTCGATGACCCTATAAAGAAGGGGAAAAGACTTTCTATAGACGTCGGCGTTTAGGTAGATTTCCCTCGCCTTTTTCGCATTCTCGTTACCATCTGAATCAACAGTGGAATCGAGGACGCCGTCGATGTTTCTTTGAATCAGGTAGAAGCACGAGTCGGATTCCACTTCAAAGTCAGGAGAAGTGATCCTGATCAGGCTGTCTGCCCTTACACAGAGCTTTTTATACATGCTCCACACAAGTGATTTCGATTCGACGAACGACCCCTCATTGATGAATAGCGTCCCAAGCCAACCGCCATAGCAGATGAAGAGCTCGAGATCACCATCCAAGACTGTGTTGTTGGATGTCATCGTTTCGACAATCTTCTTCTCGCTTTCTGTGTGAGCTTTGTCCCACAGGGAGAATACGAGCCCCTCCTTGATGGGAGAGTTTTCATCAAGGATCTCTGGGATCACGTCGATGCTCGAGATTGGGTAGTAGAAGTTCCTGTTTGGCCTCGTCCTCTTCTTCAGAGCATCCAGAACCGTATTCAGGTCCTCCTGATTCGTCCCCTCCAGATAAAGGTAGTGGAGCTTGATCTTCGGCTTTGAGTCGTTCATGTTCATCTCTCCTTATTTGATCGAGGACGAGGCAAGTCAAAACAATGGCCGCTGCATTGATAGCAGCGGCCATTGTTATAGTTGTTACTGAGATCCCTGCCAAGTCTCCGACCCAAAGAGCCAGCATGTACTGAGCGAACGAGGCTGTAATGCTGATGGGTACAATAGATGACCTGACTTCGATCATTATTTCTTCCAAGTGTCCTTGTGAGTCATGACGACATCTGCTGTGAGAGTCGTTGCTGCTCGCGATGTTGCGTTTTTGATAGCGGAGGTCAAAACCCTCGCAGGGTCAATCACTCCGCTTTCGATAAGATTCTCGATCTTACCATTTACTGCGTTGAATCCAAACCCATCTTCAGACTCTCGGATCTTCTGAATAATCAGATCAGATTCTTTGTAGAAAGCATTCTTGCAGATCTGCTTGGTGGGCTCTTTGAGAGCGTCGCAGAACAGTTTGAATCCCTTGCGCTCAACATCTCCGCCTTCGTAAGCGTCGAGGTGGAGCTTGCAGTGGTGCGCTGCCTTGATAAGCATAGACCCGCCACCTGGGACATAACCTGCGTCGATAGCGCATCGAACAGCAGAGAGGGCGTCGTCGAAGCGATCTCGCCGCTCGTTCTGCTCGAGCTCTGTCTTGCCAGCCACGCGAATCGTGGAGATGGCACCCTTGAACTTCGCTCGGCGCGCTTCGAGAGAGTGCCGCTCGTAATCCGTCTCGCTGTTGTCGATAAGGCCCTGAATCGCATTCACCCGGCCTTCGATATCTTCAGGATTACCGTGACCGTTGATGTAAAGCTGGTGGTGTTTCGTCAAGATGATCTTGTCAGCACCACCAGCCACAACGTTCCCGTTAGGGGTGTTGTAGTTCTTCACATCTGAGAAAGACACGTTGTGAGCTCGACCAATGACCTTCCCTCCCAGCATGATACTGAGGTCGATCAGGATACTCGTGATATCGTTTCCGAATCGTGGAGGCAGTGCTGCCGCCACTGGCATATCGTAGCCGTTCCTGAGTTGTACCAGGGCGTCGATAGCGCTCTCACCGAACTCCTGCCCAATGATGAGGAGCGGCTTTGCGAGTGTCCCATCGACGAGGAACCCTTCGATCAGCTTCTTGATGTCGTTGCCGTTCGAGATCCTGTCCTGAATAATCAGGATGTCAGGGTTTTCGAACTCGACAGAGCTCCTCTCGACATTCGTTACGAAGTGGCCGTTGTAGAAACCTCGTGGGTATTGAGAGCCAACTGTTGTATGGACTTCATCAATACCGCCCCGACCGTTTTCGAGAACGACTTGGCCTTGTGGCCCCGCTGCAATCACTGCCTCGGTGATGAGGTTCGCGATAGCGTCATCACCGTTCGAAGAGATGCGAGCAATGCTTCGAAGGTGTTGGACATCGCCCTTCTCGATCTTCTTGGAGTGGTGGTTGATATACTGCGTCGCCATGGCAGCTGCGTCAAACATACCCTTCCTGAGAAGGTTAGGGTTGATGTTTGAGTGGACGAGGTCGAAGCCCTCTTTGAGCATCGACTGGAGCAGAACAGCTGTCGTGCTTGTGCCATCGCCAGCTTCGTTCACCGTCTCTCGAGAAGCACCTCGAACGATGCTGGCCCCGACTTCTTCCACTGGATCGGTCATCTTGGTTTCACGAGCGACCGTATATCCATCCTTCGTCGCCTTCGGATCACTATACGGCGTCGTGTAGATGACGGTACGTCCTGATGGCCCGATCGTGACTCGGATGGAGTCGGTGATCGCATTGACGCCCCTCATAAGGGCCTCATGAGCTTCATTTTCACGAACGATGTGACGCGAGTCTTGAGATGTATACACTTACATACCTTCTTGTATCAGTTTTATTTTATCGGAAACGGATCATCGAACAGTAGCGATGATCTCCTCTTCTTTGACAAGGTAAACGTCTTCGCAGTCAGCGCAGGAGACCTTGAACCCAGGCATATGGCTGCACAAAACCTTGGTGCCCTCTACCCATGTCGTTTTGCAATCAGGCCCTGCGGCATGAATCGTATATTCACGAGCTGCGCTCATGTCCACGCCGAAGGGACTGTCTTTTCCTTTCACGATGAGGACGTGATCTCTTGTTGGTTTGACGTCGCCAATGTTAGTGATGTCCAGCATTACTCTTCTTCTCCTTTGTTTTCGACTGGCCTTTCGACGCCCATGACGTCATAGGCCAAGTCTGGATCTGTGGAACCAAGTCCCAGCATACCGATAAAGTTGATACCGACAACAGCGCCATAAGCCTGCCACATGGCAAGAGCGCCTTTGTCTGGGGACTTCTTCGTGTGTTCGCCTGCGATGGCTGAGTGTTCCTCGAAAAGCTTCTTCAGCTTCTCTGCGATGAACATTTTTGGGGCGACCTTCATGACGTTCATCAAAGCGTCGCCAAAAGACACAGCGTAGAGAGGAGGGTAGTTCTCAGCCCATGAGAAGTCTTGTTCTTCTTCTGGCTTCTCGAGTTCCTCTGCTGCCTTTTTGATGAACTCTCCGTGGACCATCTCGACACCATAGTGAACTCGGATCTGTCCGGTCTCCAAGTTCTTCATGGTGATCTTTTGGATCGCGTTGGCGCATTGGAAAACCAGCGCGCCGTTGTGGCTCAGCATCCAGAAGGACAACTTCTGGCCGTCCTGATTCTCCTGAGTGACGCACTGGACATCGATCTCAGGCATGTATTTCTGGAACTTGTCCCAGAATTCTTGTGGTACTGGGTTGCCTTCGTCTTTTTTATTGAACATTGGTGCTCCCTATTTCGGTTAGCCACATCGGGCTTTTCAGGTAGATGGTTTCGATATTTTGTTTTTGGAACTCGAGCTCTGAGAACAGCCACTTGCCGATGTTCTCGATAAGCCTGTGGTATCTGTATTGCGGGGAGATTCCACGCTGTTGCCATGTGAGGCCGGCTTTGAATGAAGTCAGAGCCTTGAGGTCCCTGTTTCTTTTCGAACTGATTCGACCGTACTCGATCTTGAGGATCTCTGCACCAACAAAAATGCCCACTTCAGGCTTATAGAGGTCACGGCACTTCTCGAATGAGAAGTTCTTGCCCTTGAAGTGGGTCTTCCATGCTCTGCATCTAACCTGGGTCAAGCCATAATCGCCTCGACCAGAGTTGGCCCTGGGCTTCATATTGCTTTCGACTGCGGCCAATCCCAAAAGAATATCCACTGGTATCCCTGTAGTGTTGGAAGCCAACAGGAACATGTTGTAGAGCGGTTTCGACCGCTCGAGAGTGGCGCAGTCGGCTCTCTTCTCTAAAGAGTTGGGAGCCACGCAAGCCATCATTGCGATACTTACAAGAAGTGCTTTCATTCATTACTCACTTTGAGTCTAGCAATTCAATCTCCATAAGGGTATTCAACTGCTTCCTCATAAGATCAAAGAGAGAGTACGAGGTCATGACTCCCTCTGAGAACTTCCAGATGAGCCCGGTAGTCATTTCCACATCAACCGAACCGTTGTGTGCTGACTGCATGCCGGACGCGACTTTGCCAGCCACTGCAACATTGAAGCGCTTGGCGAAGCTCAGGAGCGTACCAGACTTCCTGTAGTTTTGGTAGAGACGTCCCCAGATATATGCGTCGTATACCGGGATATTGAATTCATATTCAACGCCAGTCCTGAGCATCTCATACTTGAATATGGGGAAGTCAAACGAGATGACGTTGAACCCGCCTGTCATATCCGCCATGCTCATAAATGCAGCCAACTTGTCGATTGGCGTTAACCCGTCTTTATCTGGCTCGTCGATAGCCGGCTCGTTGTCGAGGATCTTGTTCGTGAGACCTGTCTTCTTCGTTACGATCTCTGGCACTGGCTCTTTTGGATTCACCAAGATATTCAGAGAGTCCACGATCTCGTAATCCTCGATTGGATTCTTGGATTTTCGCGAGATATTCGCGCTGATCTGGGTGATTCTCGAGGTAGCCACATCGAGGCCAGTTGTTTCGAAATCGAATGTACAGATGAGAAGGTTCCTCCAATCCTTGTTCCTGATCGAGTGGTCAATCGTCTCAAAGTGCATTGGTGAAAACGGACTCGCTTTCTCTTTCGTAGTTGTCATTACAGATAGTCCTTATCTCTTGTTTTAGTTTATCCTCTTCGTAACGGGATATCCCGAGCTTGACTCGGATTCTCACAGAAGAGGTGCCTTCTATCATCGAGAAGAAGACCTGCTGCTGAACTGGACTCATCTTTTCGTGGCATGAGATAAGCTCCCTTGCCTTCGCCAAGCTAACAAGGTTGCAAGGAGTTGGTATGGAGCCTCGATGCTCTTCTACCATCTTCGCCCAGTATTCGTTTCTCTTGGACCACTTCCAAAGCCTCATTCTGACTGTCTTTCTGACAGCCCCTTTGATGTAGACTTCGATCCTCTCATCACTCATGGATTGGAACTTGGCTGTCGAGGATCTTTTGTTGACGTATTCAACGAGGTCAACACAGCAGTCGTTCACCAAATCCTCAGCTGAGAAGTAGCCATTGGCCGACGAGGATCTGATCAGTGATTTGACGATATAAATACATTCGTTGTAGACGCTTTCAAGTATAGTCGAAAACCGTCGCCTTACCGCTGCCCTTACTATAGAAGCGACTGCCGATTCGCTCGGCCTTCGTTGGGTCTGTTTGGAATTCGGCAAGCTCTTCATAAGACATATTCGCCCAGAAGTCTGGGTCTGGTTTGTACTCGACAGATCCGCTGGAGATGGTCTCTACAAAATGAGAGACCTGAGCGATAGCCTTCTGCATGTAGAGCCTACGCCGGCAGAGCTGCGCCTTCTTCCTCCTCAAAGAGGAACAGATTGCGTCGACACGACTGGCTCTGATCTCAACCTCTTGAGGTTTGTCGACGAGCTCGAGTTTGTCAAGATCGAAACCCATGACGACGGCATTATCCACGCCCTTTCTGAAGACGACCTTCACCATCTCGAGGATAAAGTCATTCGAGTCCATTTCAGATCGGATATGGCCATATCGAGCTGTCATCGTCATCCTGACAGGTTTGAAGGAGAGCTCGACCCTGCATAAGGTGTGCTCGTCGCTGTGGAAGTCGTTGTGGATCGTCGAGAAGATAAGAGCCTCGAGGGTCTCCCAACGATACATTTCACAGCGGAAGTCGGAGTTGATTTGAGTCTCAGGCCCGAAATTGTCGAGCGAGAAGTCTTTTGATTTGATGGGCTCTTGCACTGGGTACACGCTTGCTTTCATAGTTCGTCTGCCTCGATTACGATAGTCTTGGTTGCGCTGTTGATCGTGACGGTGATGGAGTCTCCTGGCTTGAAGCCAGCGTCGATAAGGCCCTTGTCGAGATAGATCCTCGGGGTGATATCGGTTCCATCCCTGACCTTGTGCTGATTCACACTCTTTTGGTACTGAATTGTTGGCTTCTCGCTCTTCACCTGTTCGATGAACTTTGCCGCCAACAGCTTGTTCTTTTGGACCCACCTGACGAACTGGCCGCTATTCTTCCTTTCCAGAATGAAGAAGCCGAAGGTCTTTGATCTCCCGAACATGATAGAGCTCGGAGGGCCATAGTTGCTCGCGATCTCTCGAATTTTCTTTGGGACTCGCGATCCTTTGATCAGGAAGTCTTTTACGCTAGCCAATTCAGCCTCCTTGGAAGAAGGAACCGACAAACATGGTCGACTTCTTGACGACCTTCTCTGCGATAGACCTTCTTATTTGGTTTAGTTTTGATAACTCGACGCCATTGACCACACCATCTTTGGATTTGAAAGTGATGCAGTTCGATGTGTCGACATACATTGTGCCCAGGTCTGGGTCGAGGTGCGCAAGGATGTCAGCCATCGCGCCAGCCATGGTGTAGACTCTGATTGTAATATCAGACAGTCCTCTTCTCACATCCATGCCCTCATAGGCTTCCTTTGCTATCAGGAGCCTCTCTTTTATGTAAGAGTCGAGGATTATGGGATAACCCTGGCTTTCTTCTTTGTGGAGAATTTGGAGTGCCAAGCCCGTGTAGAACTCTTTTGCTTTTTGTTCATCCATCTAGGATCCTTTGTCTAATATCTTTTCGATGATCTCTTGTATCTTCTGCCTGTCTTCTTTGCAGGCGAGGTCCAAATGACTTTCTTGATACAAGGTTCTGTCTAGGTCTGATATCTCAGAGCCTGAGAGCTTGATTAGGGAGGCCATCTCTTCAACGAGGTCCAACCTGTCTCTGGAGTCTCTGAGATCGCTGTTTTTATGGAGAGCTAGGAGTTCTTTTATCATTGAGAGCTCGTATCTTGCTCATGATGAACTCAGATAGAAGGAGGAACTCTTCAGATCTGAGTTCATCGCCATCTGACCTGAGCCTCATCCCTGTTTTGTTAGAGGAGTCGAGGATACTGCCAAGGATGGTGTCCATATCCTCATTCACGTCTGTTTTCTGCTTGCTCACCGAGCCGTTGAGAGACCCTCCTTCGGGGAGCTCGACGGTCCAATGCCATTTTGAATAGTTGTGGCCGAATAACGCCACTCCTTGAACCAGAATGACATAACCATTCTCTCTTTGGAAGTAGTGGTCCTTGTACAGCTTTTTCATCTTACTCATAAATCACCTGAACAGGTCTAGTTTTGTTATATCGAAAACCTCGTCTACAAGATCATCGTTCTCATAGATCTCGTCGTAGAGGTGCTCTTCTGGAGCCATTACAGAAACAAATGCTTCTGGGCACTTCGCTTTCAAAAGTGAGCTCAACACCAAAACCGCTGGAGAGTTCGACATGAACACCACTTCGAGCTCTTCATCCTTATCCTTGGAGGACAGTTCACGAAGTAGCAAGTGTGTCATGTACGCAACCTCTGCTTCAGAAGCAGAGACGATGTTTGGGTATGAGTCACTTTCCATAGGCTGGAACACTGAATACCCCAGGCCAGCCTCAAGAAGCTTCAGAAAACCGCCAAACGCAACTTCGTTATTGCAGTTTAGCCTCTGTGCGATCACGAAGTTCTTGTCGCATCGAGCCCAGTCTTTGATCTTCTCGAAGTCATAAGCCCGTTGTTTCTCTGCATGAGAGTTCATGGCTACCAACATCGAGTTGGCGTTTGTTAGTGGCACTACAAGTATCTTCATTCTTCTCCTAATACAATCTTATCCCACACCCCGCAGCTATCCAGAGCTTCGGTGAGGCATGGCTCGTAATTATGTGTTTTGCAATTGAACACGATAACATCGGTCATCGTCTCGAAGTTCTCTCGCATCTCTTTTTCGCTTGGGTGCTGATCGTCCGCAGACAAGGATTCTTCCGACTGGACGCCAATGATAGTTCCACCCATTGATCGAACCCATTCAGCTTCATTAAGGAACCGAACGTCATCGATCAATGTGTGGAACCCTTTTGACTCCAAGAGCTCGACCTCGAGCTCCATCCTCTTGATCCAGATGTCTTTGCGGATGGTATCTCTGCCATACTCAGTGCCGAGTGTTTGCATGGCGAATCTGGGTGACACTCCCCATCTAGGGTCGACTTGATTCTTAATATCATCGTCGCCATAGAGCTGGTCATCTGTGAATAGGAACATTGTCCGACAAGCCTCCTTTAGGGGAGCCGCGAAAGCCCTCTTTTCGAACTTCACACCATGAAGTTCGAAAAGGTGCTTGAGGAGTTCCGCAGTGAATGTCTTGCCGCTCTTTTTCTGTCCACAGATGCCGAGAATCATGATTATCCTATAAGATGCCGAGGAGCTCATAGAGCTCGAGAAGTGTTTCGTTGACCTCGTCATCGCTTGCCACTTTCATCCTTTCGAAGTCGATCGAAGGAATCAGGACCGTCATGACGAGGTACTTCAGCTCGTCAAACTTACTAGAACCAGCCTCAGCCGGCAACGTGTTTTCTCCAGCGTTTTTCAGCTGAGTGTTCTCAGTAGAAAGCTGTGAGATGCGATCTCGAAGGTCTTTGATCTCCTCCTCCTTCTCACCAACACGCTTCTTGTGCTGGAGGGTCGCCTCCATGAGCTTATCATGCTCCTTCTGGCCCTGTTCGAGATTCGACTCGAGCATTTCGACCTTCTCTTCCAAAGAGACGTTAGCCTCTGAAAGAGAATCGTTCTCTTCCGCGAACATGTCGCGCTCTGACTTTACCTCTTCGAGCTCTTCCTTGAGATCGTCGTATTCAGAGGAGTCGTTGCTCTGGGATGCCAGACGGTCTTCAAGACCCTTCACAAGCTTCTCGCTGTCCTCGAGCTGCTTTTGAAGATTGGCGATCTCCTCTTTGAGTACATTCTTTTCAGCAATGAGCTTGTTCTCTGAAGTGGAGAGGACCTTGTCCTCGTTCTCGAGGCTTTCGATTTGATCGTTGAGCTTCTTGATGACGTTCTTGAGCGACTCGTTCTCTTCTTCCAGAGCAGCCGCGTCGCCCTGTAGGTCTTCGAGTTCTTGCTGGACCGTAACGAGAGTGTCAGAAACATCCTTCTTGGACATTCGGCTTTCGAGGTCGTCCTTTTCGCTCGAAACAGACTTCACTCGCTCTCGCAAGGAGTTACGCTCCTTGACGATCTCCTCGTACTCCTCTTCCAGGGAGTCGAAGTCTTCCTGCATCATGTCAATGATTTCGATGAGCTCCTCTTGCGATGCCTTTGCAAGGTCTCCATCATTGTCAGACGAATCAGTGACTTCTCCAGATACTTGCTCGGGCTCTTCTTGAGGTCGAACCTGCTGATCCTGCTCCTCTCCCTCTTCTCCTGAATCGCCTCCATCAGCAAGCTCTTCATCGAGGTCACTTTCGACCTGCTCGAGATCACTAGCAGTGTATTCGGAGGGGTCCCCCGGAAGCTCCTGACCTCCATCAGCTCCATCTTCGCCTGCGGACTCTTCGCCAGAATCTCCGATATCAGCGGACGGTCCTGATTCAACATCGCTGTCATCAGGACCGTCGGATTCGACATCCTCTCCTTGCGTATCTGTTTCGATACTTCGTGCTTTAGCAATTGCCTTCTCCTTTTCTTTGATGAAGCGCTTTTCAGCTTCGTCTGACAGCATCAGGAAGAACTCGACCTCGTCTCCCACTTCTTTGAAGACAGGGAAGACGTTCTCCATCTTTCGGCGGCGCAACGTCGAGTGAAGATCTGGGCTTTCTTCTTCGAGGATACCGAGACAGTCTTCGAAAGCCTCGAGCGAAAGGTCAACGAGGTCATCTTCAGAATCCCAACGATAAACGATCCGAAGATCGAGGGCGTTGATCACGTCGATGACAAGCTGGATCTTGGAGGATCGCTCTCGCTTGAATACTCGACTGACTGTTGGCTGGCTCGAATTGACTTTGTCAGCGAGCTCCGACTGCTTGTAATTCAGGTTAAGGCACCTCTTATGCAGAAGCTCTTGGAGGTGTTCGAGGTCTTTGATTTTGAGCATACCGTTCTCGTTGAATTGAATTTCTTCACTCATGTAGATTCTCCTTTTGTGTTCTCAGCGAGACTTGTTCGTGATGATAATAAGGTACATCCCGTCGTCTTGAAGCATCTCGTCAAGACGACGGGCGATACTGACCATATCTTGAGCGGCGGCTGCGTAGGTCGCCAGCGATTCGTATGAGATTCTGAATGGGAGCGGCTCGAGACGTCCCATATCTTTATTATGGAAGGTCACGTACATGTCGATAAGGTCGACATGCTCGGACATCTTTTTAAAGGTGACTCTCATTTCGATGAGCTCATGAGATACCACGATACAATTCGATGTCCCATTCTCTTGGCGAACTCTCATCCCAGCGTCGAGGATGATCTCTCTCAAGACCGTATCCTCTTCTGTGAGGAATTCAATTGAGCGTCTAAGTATGGCGGATAACCAGATAGGCATTGAGACTCCTTTGTTGTCGTTTACAGTTGAACACCAGTATGAATAACTCGACACGACCCGTCAATCAGAATCGGGCCGTCGTCGACACTCTTTTGATATTTAGCCCACGCGCCTGCGAGTTCATCGTCAGGGTCTTGGATATAACCGCCCTCGACCGCAACGGCGTCATGAACCCTCATGCACTTCTCTTCAAGCTCGCCATCATATCCGGCGTGAAGAAAACCGTGGAGCTCTGAAACCCACCCTGGGACTTCTTCCGCAGGAATGAGGTAGTGTCTTGTTTCTTCGGGGTTCTCTTCCCAAATCAGCAGAACGTACTCTTCCATATTCATCTCCTCAAACGTTTCCCTGCGTGTCTCTGCAGGCTTTATTGTCATTCGCGATTTGTTTTGCCAGGGCAAGGAGTGGTGATTTTGGCTGCTTCGAGAACCAGTTGACCAGTGAAAACTCGGTCTTCCCAGCAACAACGTCTTTAGCCCACTCGCCCCTCGCCACAGAGTCAAGTACGTTGCTCCATTCGACGATCTCATGCATAACACTTTCGCAGATAAGGCAGGAGCGGTTTAGTCCTTTGCTTACCAGCAACTTGTCTGCATCTTCGCCCACATGGAACTCGATAGTGCGGGCCACCCAAGCGCCATCGACTGTGTCGATACCGAAGCAGTCCAACACACACTTGACCACATCTTTCGCGTGGTGGCCCTCTGGCAAGTTTTCGAGATGCTTCAATTCCTCGGGAGTCATGTCGACGGTGTAGCATCTGAGTCCACAGAAGTCCACAAGGGCTACGTTTTTCCTCAATCCAAGTTCCGCCATGGCTTGGACATAAGCGTACTCCCTGCCGTCCTTTGTAGCAGCGTGAGCCAGTTGGTTCAGCCAATCTTCGAGCTGGTCACTGACATATTCGCCTGTCTCTCCATAGAAGTGATTCATTTATCAAGTTCTCCTGTGATTTTTAGGATATTGTCGATCACGTTATTGATCCCTCGGTTCTTGCCGAGCCTGAATATCTTGGTGCCGCTTTTCTCACACGCTGGGTCAATTGCCCACGAAACAGTGTGTTTCACGCCACCCCAAAGCATAAGGATCACACCATCGTACTGGTTGTTTTCAACCCTCTTGGCAATGGAGTCCATGCTTTTGCCCTTTCCCTTACTTCCAGTGACATCTGGCCATTCGAAGAGGATGCCATGGTTGGCAATGGCTTTCTCGAGGTACTCGTTACGGTTTCCCCCGAGAAGAAGCACGGTCTTTTTCACTGGGAATTGATGCTTCGGTGCGACCTCGGTGTCTTCCTTTGGATCGACACCGAGGTCTTCGTCAAAAGGGGTACTGACTTCAACGACCTCCCTGGAAACTGGCTCTTCGATTTGGTCGAAGTTCAGATCAAGTGTCGCCCTGCCAATGAGGGTAGAGACAGCTTGGTATTCAGAAAGCAGCACCCTCATTCTGTCGAAGATAAGGTCATGAACCTTGACGTTGCCGATACAGTCCCCGTCCAAAAGCCTCGAGGAGAGGTCGGAGAACTCATTCCTGATTTTTGAGGCTTCTGAAATCAGATCTTCGAACTGTTTGGACGGGTCGTTCTTGGAACCCATGATTTCGGAAAGGACCTTTGAGTCCATCTTTTCGGAAAGGCCCGATTTCTTGTCTTTCACAGCATTCCTTTTGAAGGGGTCCTTGATTTCGTTTTTAACGATAAAGGCTTTGATTTCTCGCTCGATGTTATCGAACATTCCAGACGCCTCTGCGAAGCCATGGAAGAAATCGTAAGCCTCAGAAGAGTCTACTCTGCTGCAAGCTTCGCAATAGATGTCGACGATATTCTCCCGTATAAGCCTGAAATCCCACTTCCTCGTCTTGTTCGTCTCATCGAGATCGGCTTGTGTCGACCTTTTCAAGATTTGGTAGTGACGACCATTGTGAATAAGCTTTTTGTCATGGTTGCCGAAGAACATGTCTTTGTAATTGCTGAAGAAGTAAGAGCTCTCCCATACAGACACTCCATCAACGACCCAGGCGCTCTTGGCGAACCTGTCCTCGTTTGGCTTGAGCAAACCATGACTCTTGGCGTTCCTGTAAAACGCGATTGCAAGGGTCATGTAGTAGATAGGGCTGTCATCAGCGTCCCTGAATTTCCTGTCATAAAGGACCTGAACATTCTCGATCTTTCCGCTATCTCGACGAAGCTCGACCTCCAGATACTTGTCGATCTCCATGAAAACCACTGGGATCTCGCCATCGAGCTCGTATGAAGAGCACTTGAAGTCTGGGAGGTTCTCGAGAGAGTAACAGAGCATAACGTCGTTGACGTATTTTTCTGTCTCTTTGCAGATGTTATTGGTCCAGATCGCTTCGCTGAATAGAATTTCCGTCATCCCGAATCCTTTTGATTATCTTTCGAGCTCTCTTGCTCGGCTCTTTTGTTAAGAAGCCCTTTCCTTTCCCTTTCGAGTAGGGCGGGCTGACACCATCAGAGGTGTATTGCTCTTTTGTTGGATCGAGGATTTCTTCTCCTCGCTGGAGCCACCAGTGGGTGATTCCGTTTTCATCTTTGGCGCAGTGGGGAGTGAAGCCGCTCTCTTTCCTTCCGATAAGCTCATAAAGGGCATCGCAAGCGGCGTAGCAGTGCCCGTATGTAAAGTGCTTGTCATCCTGACCCCTGTATTCCTTCTTGAGAAGGTCAGGGGTCAGGACGGACTGAATAGCTTCGATAAGCTCTTCGTAGTTCATAGGAACAGGATCTTCGTGGGGTGCCCCTCCTCTTCCCCCTCCTCATTCAGAGCCTTGATGACAAACCCATCCGGGTAGTCCTGAGAAAGCTTCTTGAGCAGATTCACAGCCACGCGGAAAGTTTGTGCCTGCGATTCATGGTTGAGGTCCTTCGACAGATCAAGGAACTCTTCCTTGAAGCTAGGGTCGATACGGAATCCCATCTGGGCTGTTTTGGTCGTCTTCTCTGACATCGTTTCTCCTTACGCTATGATGTAGCGGTAGTAGTCCTTTGTTTTGTGCTTCACGAGCTCACCATTGGTATAAAACCTGAAGTCAGGTTCTATCAGAATGTGAACGTCTTGGTCGTGATACCATTGACCAATGCGCTTCACTTCTCTTTGGATCTGGACTCCCGCGATATACTTCGGGTTGTCCCTCAATTGACTAGCAACACTCTTAGCAAGTATCAGGTCATCCAACATCTCGTCAATATCAAAATTCAAATGATGAAAGTATGAAGACCTGAACACCGACATGAGGCCAAGCATGAAGATCCTGAAGTCAGCGTTACCCTTCTGTTTCTTTGGGTAGATAGAAAACTTGCTGTCAAACCATTCTGGCTCGTCACTACAAACCGAATCGAATGGCATCTCGACAATCAGTTCCACACTTGACTTCTCCGAGATAAACCTCGCCTTCATCTTTCCAAAAGGACCATAGACCTGTTTCAATTTACTTGAAGCGTCAGTGACAGGGTCTCTCTTCACGACAAGCGCAGTTACTACTGAGCCGTCTCCGCCACCAGCTTGGTGCTGAATAGCCCTGTGTTGAAGTAGATCGCCATCTACATCAACAGTCATGTTGAAGATGCCGGTTTCTCGCACGTTATTGAAGACTTCCTCCCAACTCATTTGATATGTCAGGTCACCGAGCTCCTGAATATCAGCAAGGATCCTGGGGTCTTCAGGATCATGCTCTCTTTGCAAAGCTGCCCAGTGCTCCACCTCAAAATCAGTCAGTTTGAATTTGGCATGGACCTTATCCAACCACTTCGGGACGTCTTGAGACGCATTCAAACAGCTTATGTGTAGCCAAGTATCCTTGAGAGCTCGTTCGTACATCTGTTTGTACTGCTTTAGGTCTCTCAAAGCGCCGATAAAGTTGTCATAGAACTCCATCTTGTGCTTGAAGACATTGAAGGACATGGTCGGCGTAACGATCGCCTTTTCATAAGGCGCGTCGCCAATGTCCTCCAAAGGGTGCTCGATATCTGGGATCAACTCCGACAGGAACTTGTCGATAAACCACGGCCCAGAATCCAGCACCAGCTTGCTAAAGAAGGTGAGGTGAATGTTAGGGCTCACCCAATCGCTACCTTCCTGCGGAGAGTACCTGATCCATTTCGATCGACTCACATCGTTCTTTGGATTCACGAGTTCGAAGTCAATGACGAAGCCAAACCGATTGCGATGCCTCCTTGGAAGAAGCAGAACGAGCAGATGGTCTACGTCAATGCCCTTGCCACCTATCGTTCTGATTTGCTTTACCACTTTGTGATGTGCAACCTCAACATCCAAGGTGCCGGCAACGTACTCGATGAAGCTAACGATATCTCTGAAGCACTTCGCGTTCTTGTCAAAGCGCTTCGTTTGTCTGGGAAGAGTGTGCTCAGTGACACTATTGTTGAACTTATAACCGTTGGCCATCGAGCAGCCTCCTGATGTCTTTTCTCGGTTTGCTTGGCTTGTCGACAGGGAGCTTTTGGCAAACAAACATGTTCTCCAACCTGTCTGCGGTCTCTTCTGATTGGAACTCTCTGACCAACTCGACATAAATGCGTCTCCAAAGTCTCCCATGGCTCTGGAGTTGTTTGATTCCTACAGTATGGGCGATCTCGTGGAGCAGGACCCACTCTTTCAAGTGAATATCGCTGATGGCCATCCTGAGCGTCTTGTCTGGTAGCTTCGTGACATACGACTTGACTTCAGACCTCGTCCTGACGATCTCGAGGGGTACAATCCCAAACTTGTCAGTGAACCATCTCGAGCTCATGACGTAGTGGATGTATGAAGTCGCCTCGTCCAGATCTTTAAATTCGCTGTAGTCGGAGTTTTTCCAGATGAGCCTTTCGGAGGCGTACACCTTCTTTCTGCCGTTGTCGACCTCTTTGAATCCGTTGGAGATGATACTCTTCGGTGTGGACTCGAAGTAGTTCTCCAGATTCGTCAGCCAATCAGGTAGTTCCCCGCTAGCTTTTGAATTGAAGTCTTCAATGTCAGCGTTGATGTTCGAAGCGAGCTCTTCGAAGACATTAACTTGCTCGTCAGGGTCTTCGATGAGTTCGATAAGGTTCTTGGGTGCCCTGAATTTCAACTCAGGCTCTCCTGGGTCGATACAGAGGTAGTTCTTCTTCGTCACCTTGACGACAACGGCGTTGCGCTTTCCGCTTCGAGTATTGAGGCGGACGTTCTGGCCGAAGGCGATATCGTTTGAATAGACTTTTCTCATTTTAGCCTCCATGAAGGGGTCTTTCTGTGTTCTTGTGGCGTACTACAAATGTAGTCGCGGTAAAGAATAAGTCAAGAATTTATTTAGATAAATGATAGCTTATCCTAGCACCCAGCAGAGCAGCCAAGTGGGCATCTGGACATGGGAAGTTGTAATTGTTGACCCTGCCTCCCTCTGACACAGATACTCGAAGAAACAAGGATGCTCCGGTGTTATCCAGATTTGCAGCGATTCCAACGGTCAGGATCTTCTCCCGAGGGAAGGTCGTGATGAGAGGGATCGCAATCCCTTCGCCTTGAACAACGCCATTCCCATCCTGTTTCTCATACACATAGATAACGTTGGCTACGACAAGGCTTGTTTCGTTCACTCTGTAAGACGGCATCACAAGTTCATTCGGGCCGATCTTGAGCATCTCGCCGTCAATCAAGGATGCGACCTTACTTGCTTTTCTGAAGTTCTTCTCGAAGAACTCTGGTGAAACGATCACTACTGGTGTTGCGCTCATACTCTCCTCATAGTTTTAGTTCAGGACTCGTAGTTTTCCCTGATTTTCAGAATGGATCTCAGCCTCTCTTTTCTGCTCATAACCATCTGCTTGTAAGCGGATTCTGTCGAATTCATCGAGCTCCAAGTGGAACCGCAGAAAAAGGATGTGGATACGAGGCAGATAGCCACTCCGACACCAAAGCACCCTCCTCCACCATGCCCAATTCCGAAGAGAAGGGCGGCGATAAAAAGGCATAGGACCGAAAAGAGCGCACTCAGCATTGTGGCCAACATCATCTTTGGCTTCTCTGTCTTTATAAACTCGAGCCGAGCCTCGAGCTCTGCAATTTCCTCTATCAATCTCTCCTCCAGATCTTGACCTAATTTCATTCAAACTCCTTTAAGGTAGTCATCAGTGAGCTCCACCTGATCTCTTGTGATCCCAATCTCAAAATCAGTGTGGACGATGAGTCTTTCGTATCCTTTCAGAGGACCATCAGACTGTTCTGACACCTCGTCGTCCCATGTAATGACTCTGAAATCGCCATCCTGAGTAGAAAGCCAATTCGCGATCTCCAATGATCTCGAGCCGGCATGGTCTCCGGTCTCACCAACTACCCTATCTTGATGCTTGAATCCATAGATTCCCAGCATCTCACTTATCCTCTTGGCCCCAACAAACTTTCTCCACGAGGTCGAATACACGAGTTCGAGGTCAGGATTGTTGGAGAATAACCACTGGAGCCACCTGACCTTTTCAGGGTGCAGCGCTGTCAAGTGAGAGAAATCCAAGTTATAAATGAGATGCCTGAGAGGGCGTCCCAACCAAGCTCTAGTCGTCAGAACCCCGTCTATATCTAAGAACAGTATTGTTCTCATGAACGAGCCTCCTACAGAACTCGGTGAATGGTTGCCCCTGGCGAATCAGCTTGAACATGTATTTTCTTCGAGCACCCAGTGCTACTTGTTCATGTTCTGTTGCCGACCTTCTCGCGACCCAGTACCAACTACCTTTGTACGAGATGGATGTTCTCTGGTCAGCTTTGCCCACAACTCGGTTCAATGTTGTCGAGCTGCACCAGTGAGTCTCATCTTTATTCATCCAGACGCTCATACGAACACCCCATGCTCATTCACCCTGACGAAATCAGCGCAGTCAACATCCGAATTGTCATCGCATTTGTAGAATGAGCCCTTCAGGTAGGGGTTGTAGCTCACTCTGCACTCACAGTGTTCGGTGAGCATGTAGTCGCAAAGCTCCCCTTCGAGGAAAGCGTGGACATTCTTTTGCTTCTCTTCAATGACCTTGAGGCGACCCCCTTCACGTACATTGAAGACCACGTTCTTGAGACCAAGCTCAGTGACGACCGCAACCTTCCTGTTCGTATCTCGGCTCATGACGGTATATCCGCCTTTGGTCAGGTTCCTGTAGACTCTTACTTTCATCGTTTCCTCCATAGTGGTGGCTTTTGATTGTATGGCTCACACTTCCCAGAGCTCGATCTCTCGCCCCGGATATTTCTTTTCGAGCTTATCCAGGGCTACTTCCTCAGCCGTATCAGCTATCTCAACCCATGTCTTGTCGCCATCATCCTCGACTTCAACACTGATTGACCTCGTCGGCTCATCATCAATGTTGTACCGAAACTTGAATTTCGCCATAATCTTCGAGCTCATCTTCTATACTCCTTGTGAAAGGTTCTTCCAACTGAATGAAACAGTTGAATTGCTGGTGACTCATTGCAAAGTAGAGGTACTCGTCGATACCCATATACTCTGTGTATTTTTGGGAATCCTCTTGGAACCCAACGGATTCAGGTAGAGTGTTGTCGATAAGAGGAATACCGCAGAGGTGAATAATATCCACCCACATCTCCCATGAGCCTTCACTCTTGTCTTCTGGGTGAGGGATGAAGCGATTCGCCATCCAATGAGGAAACTCCCTGGCCCCTTCTGGAAAATGAGGGTCCTCTTGTGCGTGGATGTTCACCACATGGTCTATCCTCGAATCTATACCCAGAAACAGGCTCCCTTTTGGGTTCCCCATATACCAAGTCTGATGGGTGAGGTTTCGGATAAGCATCTCCAAAGTAAAGTTCTCGAACATATACTTCAGAGCGTATGCCATTGTGTACTTTGAAGGCCCTTTCGATATCAGCATTTTTGCTGGAGTTTGTCTCATCAGACCTTCGCAGATGAATGGCTTTCCAATCTTCACATCACCCATTGCTATTTTCTCGAGCATTATAATGCTACGTTTCGCAGCGTAGTTCATACAGAACTCCTTTGTTTGGTTTCCCGATAGGCTGCCTCCACAGCCTTTCATTTGGTGACCACCCAAAATCATCAGTCGGGTTTACATGAGCCGAAAATCGAAGAGGACATCAGCAATGTCCTCAGCCATTTGCTTCGCGACATTGGAAAACTGTTTACCCTCGTAAGAAAGGAGAATCTCATTCACCTTTTCTCTTTCTTCGTATGAGGTCGTTTTGAATACACTGTCAAAATCAGTGCAGAACACGAGGTCTTGGGTTATAAAGCTGTCAGAAAAGTTATGGATAATCTCCCTCGCGAGCCTCGCGACCTCCATGTTCCTCACTGTTTTTTGAGATTCAGTGAGTTCGATCACTCCTCTTCTCCTTCCCTGGCGAGCATCAACTGCTCTGCGACCTGTTGTTCCAAGTAGCGCCAAGTGAACTCTCCAAGGACCATCGTCTTGACCATAGTCAAGAACTTGGCGCATTGCTCATAAAGATTGATTCTGGCAAGGGCAACCTCGAGATCTCGATTCGAACTTGACCCCCAGCCGAGACCCACATCGAAATCGAGTCTCTTTTTGGCCCAATTGATGCGCGGGCTGAAGTCCATGGTGCAGGACACAGAGAACGCTTGCTCGACTTCAATGTGGAACATGCAGTTGCTCGAAGCCCTTTGGATGCACCTCTCGACGTTCTCTGGGTACCTTGTTGGAGGGATGAGATGTTCGCACTTGCGAATGACCTCTTTGACAATATCGTCGAGCTCCTCTTCGAACAGTTGGCGGAACTCAGCGGATTCGATTACTTCTTGTGGGATCTCTACGGTCATGAGTGACTCCTTTGTGTTACTGGAGCGTTTTGCAACTCCAGTAGTTTTGTTGGGTTGGGCATCTCGAGCCCATTGTCTTTGAACCTCGACTTACTGTTTAAGCAGAGATTCATCTCGTACATGTATTCAAATAGTATTGTCAGGTTAACGCTGTCATACTCCCATGCGTCCAGTGGGAAGCTATGCTTTTCTCCTTCGACGCAATATTCAGCTTTGGTCATCCCTCCGCTCTTGTCTCTCAGAATCTCTAGAGAATCCAGCGCCTTTCTTCTCATTGACTTACCCTTTCTCCTGTTCTGACTCATCATGCTTGTCGCAGAACTCATTGTAGAGCTCGTGCGCAAACTCATTGAACTTCTGAACCACGTCTCCATCCAACAGGTAGAGATTGGAGTAGAAAAGCTCCATGTACTGATTCTTAACAGCCCTCTCCAGTCGTTTTCCTTCGTAGGAAGGAGCTGCCAGGATGTAGCCGTCAATGGAGCGGTCGCCGTCATAGAACATCACCCGGTCGCCGTAGCGAAGGTAGAAGATGGGTTGGCGGTATTTCTTGTAGAGGCCACCCATGAGGAACATCTTGATCTTTTCTTTTTTCACATCCATTCAGGACTCCTTTGTGTTGTTGTGTGCTGTACTATAAATGTAAGCCCGCTACGGTTATTGTCAAGAAGTTTTCTTAACTCCCCTCATAGAAATCATCACCAGGGATTAACCTTGGTGTCTTGACTCCAGAAAGAAGACTCTCAAACTCTTCGTAAGAGATCTCAGAGCAGGTTGGACAGCCGTCATGATGGTAGTGGAATAGCTCTCCATAGGGGCAGTCTAGCGACGCGCAATCCTGACACTGACAATTCATATCAGCGCAGGGAAGCTTTTGCGATGTTTCTAGAAGCCTCTTAGAGGTCTCCAAATTTATTTTGGGTACCCCACTACCATCATAATGCTGAAACCTCTCAGCGGCCCAGAAACGAGCTCTCTTGAGGGATTTGGCCATGGCTTCAGGACCATGGTCTCTCATATCAGCTTCCATCTTTATCCATTGAAGGTAAATGGACACTGTTTTCTCCTTTAAGGGTCCACAACGAAGCCGGAAGTATCCTTCTTGGCAGCACCTTTTGCCTTCAGACCGACAACAACATTCTCACCGTCGAGAAACCGAAGGTCATCGAGGTCGCCATCAATCACCTTGCGTCCCAGATACTCATCTGGGAGCTCATCACGAAAGACAACCGCAACGTTCATCCCGTTAGACATTGCAGTCTCGACGTGGTCCTCGTTGCCATCCGCTCGGGAGAACGTGAGGTGGTAGTTTGACAGCGCCTCGACGTTCCGGTGTGGGTTCTTGGTGTAGTCGTAAAACTGCACTCCAGGGAAGTGCTCCATGATGGAAAGACCGTCCAGCTTGACTTTCTCCCATGGAATGTCAGAGGTACCGTTGAGCCTGACAGCACATTGCATGTTGTTTCGCTCACAGTAGCGCTGATGCCTGGAGATCTCTGACTTGAGTTGGCGCATAAAGTCTTCTCTGTAGTCAAGAAAGAACCGGGTCTTCTTGATACGAGCTTGCTGGATTGTTGAAAAGCGACCACGACCAGCAGAGTAAAGGCAAGCTTTGGCACATCCCTCTGTAGCGAAAGCACAAAGATTTTTACCGGAAACCTTGTGTGGTGCGAGATAAACAATCCCCGTTCGCACATCCTTCTTTTCTCCTTTCTCTGTCTTGGCGTTCTTGAATCCGAGAATCTTTTGCGACTGATGTTCTTCGAGAGTAAGCATAGAGCTCTCCTGTTTTGTTACGCATCCAGCGTTGTTTTGGTGTAGTTTAAATCTAAGGGCGTTGTGGAGATTGTCAAGAATATTTCTTAACTAATTTCCAAGTCCAGCGTTGGGAACAAGGTCTCGGCGCGTTCAAGGCCGTTGTCCTCGAGACCGTCTCTCACGAGACAGGTGAGTTCGTTGATGGCCTCCAGCGCCATCGAATCGAAGTATTCACTCATGATCTCGAATACCTCGATGCTCGAGTAGGAGCCCTCACTGTAGTCCTCGTTTGTCCTTCCAAGGTGGCCATGAATATCGACCGCAGTCTGGACAAGGACGAGGTCGTCAATGTCTGCCAGCTTGACTCCGTATTCGCTCATTGCGAGCTGGATGAGGTCTTCTCGATTCTCATCCAAGAGATCGTCGTCGTATTCAAAGTTGTCCAGAAAGAGCTCGCCTGAATGCTCAAGCGTTCGGAAGGCTCGATAGCCGTTTTCAGTGGACATGATGTAGATGGTAACGTCTCCAGAGAGACCGATTCTTTCGAGATGTGGCATGTAGCCTCCTATTCATCTTTGTTTCGTTCACTATTAAATCTAGGTACCTGTCGAGAGTTGTCAAGAAGTTTTCTTATCATTTTGCTTGGAGCAAAATATCAAGAGCCTCCCTTTCCACTTCGTTGATAGGGTTGTCTATGGGGAACTGAGCCATGAGCACCCCTTTGGAAGCATCCTCATCTGACCTGACTACGAACTTCACGTTCTCTTGAGTCACGACAAACTCAGTCTTGACTTTCTGGTCGTGAAACTTTGGAAGCAAAGCCATCACGAGCTCGAGCGAAGGGTCGAATGTTACGAACTTCTTTCCTCTGAATGGAAAGAGCACCTTCGTGCCAACGACGATTTGAATCGTCATATCCTTGATGAAGTCGTGCCCGGCAACTTCTTCGCCGTCAACAACCCTACCCTCCCACCAGGGAAAGGTCTGGTTTTTCCAGAAAAACACGTCATCATATCGGAGGTTCAGGTTCTCAATGTCAATCAAAGCGCTTTTTGGCTTTGGCTTCGAAAGAGCGAGACCCGTCTTTGGCCTGAACAGATCCTCGAACGCCAATACAGGCAGTGTCTGCCAATCGTCGTGATGACTGAAATCATTGGAGAAGTTCCTCCCGTTAGTCCAGCCGTTTGCGCGATAATGGTTATCGTCCAGTCGATTCGATGATGTCATTGTAGACCTCTTTTGAGTCAATGTGTGCAACAGTGTTGTCTTCGTCGATTTTCGTGCCCCAATATCGGTGTACGAAAACCCTATCGTTCCTCTCGACGAACTTTGGAATCTCCTCCCAATCAGCAGCCATCATTCCAATCTTCCATTCAGGGACGCCATGAGTCTGGCTTTGGATGGACTTGGAGATCGGGAGCTTGAGTTCAACGATGTGAACCTCGTCGTATTGCAGCAAGCCAGTTTGAACATAAGGTGCCAGCTCATAGTACCTGATGTTCGTATTGTGCTGAATGAATGTGACCGCCCGGTGATTCATCATCGCTGTTGCGAGGAGAAGTTTGGCTCCGCAGTGGAGATGTGCTTCGCTCAGACGTGAAGGGTTGAACTCATAGTTCCCTTCAGCGTCAGTGAAGTAATCATCAGCCGCAACGCAATGCACTGAGCTTTGACGAAGAGTTCCGAACTTGTCCCTTTCTTTCCTTTGAAAGAACCTCATTTCGAGATCCTTGGCGAGCGTTGTCTTTCCAGAGCCGGGCAGTCCTCGAACGATAATGATGCGATTCGTCATGCTTTTCTCCTATGGCCAGATTGCGTGGCGTCCTGTTCGAATTTCGTGTTCATCCTCGACAAGCTCGAGCCCCTTCTCTTGGGAAAACTCGTCAACCTGAATAAAGGACATCTTCTTTGGTTTAGGCTCTTCTACAGGATATTTGGTGCAGTAGTAGTAGCCTTGACTGAGTTGCCAGAGATAGACAACTCGGTTGCTAGTTCTGTGACGCAGCTCGATTGTTTGGATTCGGAATATCATATCCCCTCTTTTATTCTTGGTTTCCCGATAGACTGCCTCCACAGCCTTTCATTTGGTGACCACCCAAAATCATCAGTCGGGTTATTTCAGAGCTTCGCTCAAAGCAACGCTAAGGGTATTCACCTCGACATCGTTGTCTGTGCAAAGGTGCATATGTGATTCGAGCACACGTCGAGTTCGGGTGATTTGCGAGCCAGTCAATCCAAAATTTCGAACCAACGACTCGAGCAGCCCTTGCCTATCATTGGCGTCATCGAGACACCTAGCGTGCTCCTTTGTGTGTAGGAACCTGCTAATCTTCTCACTTGTCATTCCCGCCTCCCTATAAAGCTAACCACCGACGAATATTTGTCAAGAAGTTTTCTCAACGCTCTTCGTCAAGATCGGGCAAGGTGAATCCTTCCTCTCTCATGCATTCGATAATGCCCTCTTGTTCATCTTCGAAAAGCCCGAAGATGTCCATAAGGTACTCGATTCTGGTTTCTGAGCCACGGCCACGGAAAACAGTGAGGAGGTCTTCTTTCTCCCAGATGCGAAAGACCTTTGTGTAGAATGCATGTTCGATTATAGCCTCGTAAGCAACTTCCGCCTTTTCGATCGTGGCATAGGTTTTGAGATGCACTCCCCCACCATTGCCATCAGGATCGAACTGAATAAGGAGTTGGAAGGTTTGCGGTTCACAGTCATCGTCAATGTCAGCGTGTTTCCAAGTGACAGTGCTATCACTTGGAGGGCACATACAAAGCATCCTGCTATGACCTTTGAGTTCGGGCAGATCGACCTTCTTTCGGCCAATGGAGTAGCCTTCCTTTGTCAAGTCGAAAGATAGAACCTCCACCCCATCCCGCTTCATATCCAGGCTGAAGTATCCTTCCTCAGTGAAGTGAAGGAAAACGAAAACCTCATCGTTCTCGTCAAGGAGTTCGATGTTGCCCTGGCCAAGCTCCCCTTCTTTCTTAATGATGTGTTCGCTCATTCGGATCTTCATTCAGAAACCTCTTTTGGTTGTTCGTTTTGGTGTACTTTAAATGTAAGCCCGCCAGTCATAATGTCAAGAATTTTTCTTGACATTATTGTTAGCGAGAATGCTGCTGATGGTCTTCACAGATTCGAGGAACGGGTTCAATAGAGAGTTGCTGTTGTAGTTGTTGACGATCTTTCCAAATGAACAGATCATCGCTGCCTCGCAAATATCGAAGAACTCTTCTTGAGCTTCGGAAACCTTATCCTCGTCATCCCTGCTCTTCTCACTCAGTTTATGCAAGGGGATCCAGTATTCTTTCTTTCCGAAAGAAACCAGCTCTCCATAAAACTCATAAGCAAAGGGTAGACAGGAGAGGGATGAGCCTTCTCTTGTGAAGGGTGTGCTCTCCAGATACCCAAGCTCAGCCCTGACTCTCACAGGAGTCATGAGGCGCACGAAGTCTCTTACGATAGGCCGCAAGCTATCTCTTGGGCTACCCCAGGAGTACCTCGAAGAGAGCCAAGAGAAGTCATCGAGGTAAGTATCGAGACGCTCCCAATGTAGCCATTGATCCTCGATGCCGAACTCGAATACCGCGACGCCGTTCTCGAACATCCCCATTTGGAGATATTCGGAAGACTGGTACCTCGCAATAAGCTGCAATGGAACCATCCTCGAAATCTCTTTGAGAAGGCCAGGGTCTTCGTTGTAGATCTCAGGCTTGGAGAGGAGGAATAGCTTCCCGTAGTCTTGCTTTTGATGCCACTCAGACCTCAAGCTTCGGAGCTCTCCTATGCCAATCTTGGGATCGAGAATCGAGTTCTCGTATACCTCTGAGCCAGAATAGAATACTGTCACGACACCACCTTGTGTAGCTTGTGAGTGTAAATGCCGAGACCCATATCACCGAGTAGAACCTTGCCGTCATATGTGAGGATAAAGTCATTGCAGGCTTTGATTTGAGCCAGCTTCATGGCTACATCCCTATTCACGAGGTAAGCTACCCCGTGCTTGTAAGGGAAATCTTCAGTATGGGTTCTGCTCTTTTGGACGGGAACCTCGAAAGCGCTGCCAACTGGGATCTTTGCGTCCCTCATCACGACAGTTGGGATCTCATCCTTCTCGCACATAGGCTTGAAGCTCGAGATGTACCTGTCGGCATCAAAGACGAACACAGTGTATCCCGTCATGTTGATGATGAAGTGGTGGCACTCGAGCCCCATTCTGTGGATTACGCCGAAAGCGACTGTGCAAGCCTCGACATCGAGATGGTAACCTTCGAGCTTGGTTGAAAGCCAAGTTTCGACATGGCGTCCAAGGTCTGCGCGAAGCTTTGATTCGAAATGAATCTCGTCCACTTCGAGGAGCCTTTGAATATGACCAAGATATTCATCCAAAAACTTCTCGTGGTTTAGACCGCGAGGGCCGTTCTCATTTCGAGAGAAGGCTTTCTTGATGTACTCGACCGTGATTCTCTTTGCTTCGTTTCGGATGTTCTTGGAAATCATAGAGATTCCTCCTTTCTGTTGTTTGGTTTAGGAGTACGCAGCCTCAATCTCTTGACCACAATCGTCACAATAGATCGGTTCCTCGTAGTTGGGATGAGCGTCTGTCTTTTCACCCTCGAGTTCAAACCTTTCTTTGGCGCACTCGTGACACAGACCCTGGTTCCTTTCTGTCACATAGACAAGAGGATAGGTACCAAAGCTACTGTATTTCAGGAATCGAGGCTCATTCATATCGTTCTCCCTTGTTATTAAATGTAGTCACCGCCGAATGAGTGTCAAGAATTTTTCTTAACTAAACAGAAGAAGCTCGAGGTTCCTGGCAATGTGGCCTTGGATGATAGCTCTCAACTGAGATCTCATCAATTCTCCACCTTGGTATGCCTCATATTGCTCCAAGCTGAGGCAGAGGGACTCGACCGATTTTCGGATTTTGAGGTCAATGGTGAACTTGGATCCACATACAAAGACCTCCTTGAGGACATCTCGATACCCTTCGTCTCGCTTGACATTGACACTCACATGCTTCGCGATCTTTTTGTAATCGTCAGCACTAGGTCTCGTGTAGCGATCCCAAATGAAGTTGATGGGGAGGTGCTCGCTAGGGTCAACATCTGGATCGAAGATCACCACTGAGCTTTCTGTGAATCCCCCATCAAAAGACTTGGTAAAGGATTCGAAGTCGCTAAGGAAATTCGAACCGTATGACTTGAGCGCCTCCTTGTATTCATTCAAAGGAATGGTGTCATAGGAGAACCTGTCTGATTTGAGGTTATGGAAGGGACTGAGCACAATATGCCTCACAGTCTCTTCTGTGGTTTGGAAAAGGGGTTTCTTTGGTGTAATTGCCATCACTGTCTCCTTTTGTTTTGTTTTGCTTGGTTACTGCTAGGCTTCCTCCAAAGCCTTTCATGCGTACCACCGCAATCGTCAGGCAGCTTTATTCTTCTATCTCAACCACATCGTCCACGTAGCTCTCACACGAGTCATATTCAGTAGGATAGAGATCTTTCACCTCATCCAATGTCATACTCTCGATTTCTGCTTGAGCGTCTTCGTGGGTCAGGATGCCATCCTTCTCCACTGTGATTCGAATCTCTTCTTTGACGATGTACTTCACTTCGAATTTCGGCATGGCCACCTCTTTGGCTCAAATGGCTTGCCGTCTGGCGCGCCAAGGTCAGTAGTGACTGCCTCCATATCGAGCAAACGCTCGGGATAGAACTCGAGCAATTGCTCGGCAGTCATGGTTTGGGACCATCTCAGGTCTTCGGGAGGAGACGTTGCGAATTGAACTCGAATCCGGTGACCCTTGCTCTCATCATATCCAAAGCTGTCTTTGAATTTCTCGATGTGCTTCTTGCGAATACGAAGATTGCGTTCCGCGCGTTCCTTGTACGTGAGAAACATATAGTCTCCTTTGTGTTACTCGTTTTGTGTTCCTCGGGCTGTACTATAAATGTAAGCCCGGCTCAGTCATTGTCAAGAACTTTTCTCAACAATTTATTTGGGGATGTCCGCGAACTGCAACGCCGCGAGAAACTTGGCCTGTTTGTTCACGCTGTCTCCAATGCTATCCTCAGAGCAATCTCCTGTTTCCTCGAGGATAGAGTTGACGACTGCTTTGAGGCCATTCTTGACCAGTGCATTGGGTTCACATCTGGTCGCTCCAAACCAAAGCTTCGGGTGCTCCAAGGAAACCCTTGGTGAGTCTTCAGAATAATCCATCGCGCCAACTTGCCAGGAGAATGAGGCGATTTTTGACATTTTTGCCGCCAATATTCGCTTATCGACCTGCTCATGACCCATAGCTCTGTCCAAGATTTTGGTAAGGGTTTGGCAGTTGATGGGAAGGCAGCTAACGCATTCCCCAGACCAATTGAATATGACTCGACAGTTGTTCACCAAATCGCTAGATGGGATGTCGCGAAGCTCAGGCTTCGCTCTTAACAGGTTGTTGAACTCATCAATCTGCTTTTGACTCAAATCGTCATAAAGCAATTGGAGGTCTTGCTCCGTTGGGATGAATCCATTGGAGTTCATGCAGTGAATGAGGTTGAGTTCGATTTTGAATTGCTTGTTGCGAATGATTTTCATTTTGATTCCTTTTCTTGGGTTTGGTGGTTCACATCGACGCTAAAAGTCAGTCCTTACTAGACTGCTCTGGGTTTTCGATGCCAAGTTCTTCGCAATATTGGTCATAGTCAGGGTGCAAGTGGTCGATAACACCACCTTTGAAGATCCAAACGACATTATGCGTCGAGATCTCATTCTCAATGTCGAAGTCCGGCTTCTCCTTGAATGAAAGTTCCTCCCAACATCCATCTTCGTGACAGACAACATAAATCAAAATCTTAGCCATGATGACCTCCTTTTTAGTTGTTAAGGGACAGAGCAGCCTACGGAATCGAACCGTAGGCGGCGAGTAGCGCCGCTCCAATCTGCTAGTAGGGTATGCTTTCGTACAGCTTGGTCCAGAACTCTTTAAGCACTTCCATGGGGTCGCGCTTAATCTCATCGAACCATTCACATTCGACGTAGCATTGGTGCTCTTGGAGATGGATGGAGCTACAAAGCTCAGTGCCGAAATAGTGGTAGAGCTCCATGGTCAAGAATGGGAGTGTCGGGTCAACACTCACCAGAACAACCCATTCATCTTCAATACAGAACCAATGCATTCTGCCAGATGGCGCGCCGTTCCATTTGACTGGTAGGTAGCCCTTGTTTCCATCATCGACAAAATCTTGTTTGTCGAAATCGAAGAATGGACGCTCGACGCGGACAATCCCATCCTCTTTATCGACTTCGAATCCAACCTCGACGATTTTGTCAGGGAGATAGTACATGCTGTACTCCTTTGTGTTGTTTTGGCTTCAGGAGGCGAGGCGCTTGTAGTAGCTGACGGTGCTTTGGACAGCGGTATCGAACGCATCCTTGTCCTTGGCTTGCTCGACGGTTACATCACCTTCACAGAAGGTGACAATACGGAGCTGGTCTTCGTTGTGCCAAACCCCGAAATAGTTGCCGTCTTGGTGAGTCTCGATATTCATCCAACCGTCAATTGCGGTGCAAATCCGACAGTAGAAGATTCCCGAACCTCGCGTGATGAACATTCGGTAGACCTCGTTACCGAACTCATTGAGTTTTTCGTCCTTGTCCATTTGCGCGATTGTGTTGTCCCAATATTGGGAGTTCGTGACAGGCATATCGCCTCCTTTGTGTTTTGTGTCTCTCGGGCTGTACTATAAATGTAAGCCCGAGTCAGTCATTGTCAAGAATTTTTCTCAACAATTTTGTTGGCTCACTTGACGCAGAATCCTTTATGTCCCACGAGGCGCTTCTTGCCACTGAGTGTAGTCGAGTAAACGGGTTCGCTCACGCAAATCACATCATCCCTATCCATCAGGTCAAAGATCTCGCGCTCGACAACCCAATATACACCTTCGAGCCTGGGCATTGACTTCTCGACGAGGTGTTGGTTCTCGATTTTTAGGAATCGCGTACTGACCGGCAGACCTCCAATTTTGTGATTGGAGTATACGTTTTTAACCGCAGGAACCAAGATCCCACTGGGAGGATTGGGAAGCATGAACTGGCAGTATTCTCCACATTCCGACATGATGCGAACGTTGTGCTGGCTCCTATTCAGGATAACCGGAGGATAGTCAAGCGACCCTTCCCCATCAAAGAGACCAGTCGAGAGAGCCATCATGCGAGCGAGAACCTTCTCGGTTTCGTTGCCCGTCAATGAGTTCAGCTTACCCTCCCAAACGAGCTGATACCATTCCTTTGCTGCCTCATGCATCTTGTCAGCGCAGTCAACATCGAGCCAATCCGCAGTGGAGGTCGCGATTTTTTCGAGCCATTCCTCATCTGTGGAACCGAGCCATCCGTTCCTTTGAACTCCTTGGACGAAGCTGGAGCGAGCGGAGGACTCGTAACCGAAAGAGAGACCCTTGAGATGAGATGGAATGTTGACGTTAGCCATGATGAACTCCTTTGTGTTGTTTGGGTTCCAGAGGGTGAATAAAGGTAGGCTACGGAATCGAACCGTAGGAACGTCTTGGGTGACAAAGCCAAGAACAGACTCCAACCTACCTGTAGGGTGTCAACCGCGACATACCCTAGTTCAGCAACAGACCGATGCGTCGCATTCGGATTCGTAATCTCGCCCACACTCGACGCATTGGAACCTAACCAAGCCGTTCCGAATCAGGTTGAACGCGGGAACATCGACCATGGATAGCACGCGACCGGGCGAATACTTCAAGCCGTTAATCTCCACTTTGGGTTGCGTCTCGTCTATGTGTTCACGGACTTGGGAATCGGTGGGAACGATTTCTTTGTACTTAGCCATGACAGGCTCCTTTGCGTTGTGTGTTCGTGTTCTCAAGCTGTACTATAAATGTAAGCTCGGTGAATGGATTGTCAAGAACTTTTCTCAACAATTTTGTCGGATTTGGTGCATCGTAAGACTCTTGATGTAGGTCTCCAATGTATCCTCTGTCGCATCATCATCATTGATGATGACATCCCAAGCATCTCCATTCCTTTCAATGGATCTGACCTCGACAGCAGAGTCATTGACCCATTCGACGCCTTCCGCGAAGGCGTGAGCCATTGCTTCGTTTTCTTTTGGATCTTCTTCTTGGAATCTGAATACGCGCTTAGCCATGATGGGCTCCTTTTGTGTTGTTTGGAATCAGTGAGAGAAGATGAACTCGCCGCGTTCGCTAATGTCCCCGTCAACGATCCACTCGAGACGAAGGCGGTTTTCGTCGTGGTCCTTAAGCTCTTCTTTGGACCAAGCTCCGAACTCCCGAAGGTAGTCTTTGAGTTCGTCAGGGTTAGCATCTAGGCGATGAGCACCAAGGTTGGATTCGTCATAGAGCTCTCCTTTCTTTAGCATGAGTGTCATAGTCTTCTCGCGTTGTTTTGTTGTTCTCAAGCTGTACTGTAAATGTAAGCTCGATGAACGGATTGTCAAGAATTTTTCTCAACAATTTTATTGGATATTCGTTTGTGAATACGCCAATGCACAGGTTGGCGCAAAGTCGATTCAATCCTCAAACTCAGGCTCAGCTCCAACGAAGTAGTACCTCGCCGCAAACTTGAGGCAGCAGACAGCTTCCGCTTTGCTCATACCACGTTCCTTGCCGTCATCCTCACCATTGATATTGATGGTGTGCTTCCTCCCAAAGAGAGGAGACGAAGCCATATTCCACCTGCGCAATGAGACGTTATTGAGATTCCCGTCCTCCTCCAATAGAGCAGTCATCTTTTCTCGGGAGATCCCCAACATCTCGTTATGCCAAAAGTATGCGTCCAAATTGAACTTTTCGCAGAGCTTCTTGTACTTCTCATAGTGACGCTTGGTTGTCTTGACCTTCATGCCAATCTCCATTTTTGGTTTGTGAATAGGGGCGAAACCAAGCTACGGAATCGAACCGTAGGCAGCGAGTAGCGCCGCTCCAACTTGGTGAATGAATCACTTGCGCGTCACGTCAGGAGCCAACTCGACTGTTGCGAGCATTTCGCAACACTCCTTTATCGTGTACTCGTGAATGGTGCCGCACTCCATTGGTGGACACCAGTAGTCATGCTTGAGGTAAATCCAATACCCATCTGCATCCTTGACGAACTCGTGGACAGCAGGGTGAGACTCAATGTCGGTTTTGGTTCTTGGCTTGCTCATTGCTTGATTCCCAGGATTCGGTTTTGGTATTCAGCGAAAATCGGTTTGTAGACCTTGATGCAGAACTGTTCACCGCAATAGGTGTCTATGAAATGCATCACAGGGTCATAGCTCAGGTTATCCATATATGCCATGTGCCAACATCGGTAATAGGGGTCGATGCTGATGACATCTCTCCTCACGAGAGCTTGGAGTTCCTTCACGGTGTCGCCATCACCGAAGATGGCTTCCTTGTATTCATCTGGAAGCTCATTCCAGTTATTGAAGAAGCTCTGAAACCTTCTCCAAAAGCCGTCTACGAGACCGCAGACCTCCCAACCCATGTATTGGGAGATGATGTCCTTAACCTCGCCAAAGGAAAGTCCCATCTCATCCAATGCCTCCTTTGCATCCTCGCACCTCAAATCCTCAAGACCAGCAGCCCACTGGATTTCACCCATGAGGTCGGTTGCGTCGGCATCCATCTCGAGGATTGAGTACCAGTATACGCATCGGGCAAAAGGGTCCGCCATGGTTGAAGGCTTATCCGTAATGCAGCCCATCGAGCCAATTGCGTCGGAGACGATGGAGAGCAGGTATTCATGGTGATTAATGGAGTTGGCTTCCGCAGCAGCGACTGCACGATGGTCATCGAAATCGTCGTAACGGTATTCATCGCGCATATCGTAGTCGAACCTTTGTGCGCTAAGCGGCTCAACAGGAACCTCGTTCCCATCTTTGTCATACCTGTATCCCATGATGGAATCCTTTGTTCGAGTTTGGGTGAATAGGGTTTGAATACCAAGCTACGGAGTCGAACCGTAGGCAGCGAGTAGCGCCGCTCCAACTTGGTGAATAGGTCACTTTTCGAGGTCAGCCAACTTGCGGTGTGGCTCGTCGAGCAACCAGTCAAGGTTGTTAAAGACAATCTTGTAGAAGACCTCCTTGAGCTTGATGTAGGAAACGTTATCGCCATCGTACATCTCAATGGCACACTTGGCGTCTGCCAACTCCCCGTGGAGCTTTTCGGTAACCTCGTAAACGGTCCCGTTCACTTCCACCATCGTAGGGACTGGCTTGTGTTTGTGGAGTTCCATACTGGTCATATGGGTTTCGTTGAGGAGCGTAATGTCCTCAATGGCGCAAGACGCCGCATACCCACAGTATTCTTTGATTGGGAGGTCAGGAATCATTGGTGCTTCCTCCTTGAACTCGACGACGAGCGTGACCGATCCTTTGTAGCGCTTGGGGTACTTCGCCTTGTAAGCACCCATTGCGAAGTCTTCGATGATGCGCGTTGGCGTACCCTTGTCTTGGGGGAAGCCGCCGATAACCATTCCCAGGGTAAGGGAGTCGCAACCAGTCCAGTGATTCTGCATGGAGTTGATTCGGATTGCGACCACATCTTTGGTGACGATTGCATCTTCGCGCTTGAGTTTCATTGGGAAACCTTTTGTGTTGTGTGTTCATGTTGTCCCGAACTGTACTATAAATGTAAGCTCGGTGAATGGATTGTCAAGAACTTTTCTCAACAATTTTATTGGGTCCAGACCAAGCTGCGGAGTAGCGCCGCTCCAACTTGGTGAATAAGGTTTCAGTCAAGGTCGAGATTGAGTTCCGGCCCGAACATGCAGGCCAACTCCATTTCCATCTTTTCGTGCTCTCGCCTCAAAGCCTCGAAGTCGATTGGGGCTCGGTGTGTTTCCTTCCCTTTCTCGAACACCACCTTGTGAGTGGCGAGCTCCAATTGCCTGCTTGGGAAAACTTCCATCGGAAAATCGTAAGCGTAAGTGTCGCCATCATCCCAAGCAATGATTTGGTTCGTATTCATGTCGATAATGGCAACTTGGGTAAGCGCAGGGGAGAACTCTTCTTTGTGCTTGAGGCCCATAACGGACTCCTTTGTGTGTGACGCATGTAGCGTCGTGTTGTGTTATCGCGTTCGTTCGTACCGTGCTTGGACTATTAAATCTAAGCTCGATTATTGGATTGTCAAGAACTTTTCTCAACAATTTTGTTAGGTTCGTTCGTGAATACGCCAATACACAGATTGGCGCGAAGTCGCTCACCCCTTGTTGGAAGTAAGCTCGCCCAGGGTCGCCGTGAGAGGTTTCGCAAACTCAGCCTTGCGAGCAGCTTTCTTCGCCGCAATCTGAGCTTTGAATTTCTCACGCTCTTCAAGCCAATTCACACCATGGCGGACAGCACCCTCGCGCTTGGCTTCGGTTTTGTCATAAACCGACTTGCGCGTTTGTGAATGTTGGATGGCCTTGCGAGTCTCCTTGACCTCATCCATATGCTTGGATGGGATGCGAGTCTTACCCAGGGCCTGCAACACAATGTCGATGTTGGAGCGACGCTCGCTAACCCTTCCCGCACGTTTGACGGCTCGGTTGTCTCGTCTGTCGATATTGCGGAACTCGCGCTCGTGTTTCCTTTCCGCAGCTTCGAACGTCTTGTACCTACGGTTGATGGACCTATTGCGCGGTTTGCAGACTTGGAGAGACTCAGCTTGGTTGCGGACACGACCCAACTTGTACCTACGGGAAGGAGCGTATCGAGCCAACACCTTGGCACGGGTCTCACCCCTACGCTTGACAAAGTAGTTCCAGAGCTGGTCCGAATATTCACAATGGATGTGATAGAAAACCAGCTTGGTTCCTTGCTCGACAAAGATGCACCTGCGCTGTCCTCCAATGATGGGGATGGCTCCATCCATCAGGTAATCCTTCAGTCGGTTTGCGTTGGTCAGGTCGCAGTCGCGGATATCCAACACTCGGCTAAGGTGTTGACGGTCGTTGCGTCGTTTGATGAGCCTATCGCAACGTTGGGTGCGCACGCTCTCGTGTGTATCCACATCCACGACAATGGAGATGCCCAGCATGATGGACGCAATGGTCTTGATGGAGTCCGACACACTCTCCGCATTGTCGAACTTGGCGACCAACACGCCCAGCTTTCGCGCGCCTTCCTCATCGAGGCGTTCGACCGTATCCATGAATTGGCTCAGAGTCATCTCCAAGCCTTTGTTGTCATTGGCGAATTGTTGGAGTGCATCGTTGAACATGGAGTTCACCTTTGGGTTATGGCGCGTGTCACACATACAGTGCGTGGCGCTCGTGATCGTGTTCGTGCTTGGACTACTAAATCTAAGCTCGATTATTGGGTTGTCAATACTTTTTCTTAACAAAATTGTTAGAGATAGTATCTCCAGTCCCTAATGTCATTATTCAATAATAAATGCGTCCGCATTTATATCATTTTGAATACCTAAAGGCAAGAATGGTCCTGAGAGGGAAGTAGAGAAGCTAGCCCAACTGTCAGAATGAATACCCCCACCCCGTAGGGAGCCTTTTCCAATAATCTATATACTGATTACTCTAGTAGTATAGTCATTACGAGTAGTGGATACAGAACCTACTCTCTCATTATCCAGCTACCCTTATGCATTCAACCCATCCGTTTATACAGACCTGGGAACCATCATCCTCCCTGTAGTCATATTGGGTCTGGTTAGCTCGAGCTGCACTGACTATTGGCCCACTGTATATCCCCTGTTGTTCAGAAAGAATCGTCTGCTACTCTCCCTGTTGTCACTATTAGCTCGCTGCATACCTCCCTGTTGTTCAGTTTGGTACCCGAAACGAACTCAGCGAAACTCTATTGTGAATATACGAGGGTTAACAACGCGACACCTATTCGAATATCCACAATAGAGTCAGTAAGGACACCTTAGCATACCCTGGTGACATTCTGAAACCATTATTGGGTTTTAAGGGGGAGTTATCCTTATCAGTATATAGGGGAGTTAAAATTACGGTAACACGTCAAAGTGGGGTTTGGGTGAGTATTCATGCGGGTCTCAGCCTGTATATTCAAAATGGGTTTTCGTTAACTCCCCTATATACTGTAGTGGGGAAATTTCTTATCAGTATATAGGGGAGTTAACGAAGGAGCCCTATTCAGTCCAATGAATATTCAGTGAGAATCCTTTGTGATTTTTGGGGAGTTCTCACTGAATATTCATTGGACTGAATATTCATATTGGGTTCTGAATGAAATCTCCAAGTCTCAGAGTAGATGCATGCGCATACATCTAAAAGGTCAGATTGGCACTCAGTTAGATATACTATTGGATTTCATTCAGAACCCAATATGAATATTGCAGTCTCACACGTACCTTCCCTAATCCCATATTGGTTTCGTCTTTTTTCGTTTTTCAGATTAAAGCCATTATTGGATTTGGCGTGGATCCCCCATTGTATTCATTGTGAATTCGTAAAGATTACCCTTACAGAATATTAACTTTGGGACTCACAGGCTCGCCCAAAGTCGAGCAGCCCGTGAATCGGGGAGGATAGGTTGTGGGGACCCAAGCTCGAGCTCAGATCCAGTCTTTGAGGGCATCGAATGTCATCTCTGGGAATCCCTCCTCGAACCCATACCTCATGTCAGCGAGGCGCTCGTCGATGCGGTCAATTTCCTTGGCGATTGTTCGCTCCGCCTCGTACCTGCCGAAAGGAAGGTTTCGGAGTGTCTCCATCTTGTGCTTTCGGGCCTCCTTCAAAGTTCTCACTTGGTACAATGCGTCGAAGTTGTCCTCCTTTTCCGCTTCGTGGAGGTTGATACAGATGAAGGCGACGAGATGCATGGTCTGGTAAGGGAAAAGCATGATAGCTCCTGTGTTGTTAACCCCGACATTGGGGAAGGCTAGCCAGGGATTCGAACCCTGTCTCCCGAGTAGCGGGATTCCATT
>CEPZ01088016.1_pt1 | contig 95846 bp, 83 predicted proteins | sample 530461 | NCBI WGS metagenome assembly CEPZ01 (sample SAMEA2620106, study PRJEB7988) | marine metagenome | isolation source: saline water (ENVO:00002010), including
CTGTGTATGATATCATGGACCGTTTGGTAAGTAGTGCAAGAAGTACCTATCGTGAACTATTGGATCATCCAAAATTCATTGAATTCTATTCCAAGGCAACTCCAATTGATGTCCTTGAACAAAGTAAAATAGGTTCTCGTCCAGCCCGCAGAACTGGGAAAAGAACCATCAACGATCTTCGATCGATTCCGTGGGTATTCAGTTGGAGTCAAGCTAGATTCAACATTAGTGGTTGGTTTGGAATTGGTAGGGCCCTGGGAAACTTTAAAAAAGAACACCCTAATGATTTCGAGAAGTTGAAAGATTTGACAATCGATTGGCCATTTTTTAAATATGCCATGATTCAGATAGAATCCAATCTCTTGAATTCTGATATCACCATTATGGAAGCCTTTGCTGCTCAATTAGAGGATGAGACTACTAGGAAAGAGTTGATGCAATTGATTCTAGATGATTATCAAAACGGACTTGGTAAAATTGATGAATTGATTGAAGGTTCGGTAGAAGAACGAAGGGTATCCAAGCTTGAAAATATCAAACTCAGAAACAAAGCCTTACACACGCTTCATGATATTCAATTGGATTACCTCATCAAATGGCGCAATTTGAATGGGGAAGACGCTGAGCAAAAAAATCAATATTTGCTACGATTGTTGTTATTGGTGAATGCTTTATCAGGGGGATTAAAAAGTACCGGATGATGCTCAAATCAAAAGTTGATCTTGGTTTTTTCCCGACACCCTTTCATAAACTTGATCGTTTATCCGAGCGCTACGAGGGATATGAAATCTATATCAAAAGAGATGATCAAACAGGATTGGCTTCTGGTGGCAACAAAACAAGAAAGCTCGAATATTTGTTATTTGAAGCGATTGTGAAGGGCAGTGACACCATTATTACCTCGGGTGCACAACAATCCAATCATTGCAGGCAAACTGCGGCGGCCTGTGCTCAATTAGGTTTGGAATGCCATCTCTTATTGGGCGGAAACGAACCTAAGGAATATGAAGGTAATTTATTACTATCCAAACTGCTTGGAGCTAAGATTCATTTTTCGGGCGAACAACGAAAAGGAGAAGGTGAAAATCAATTAAAAGCCGAATTAGAAAAGAAAGGGAAACGATGCTACGTAGTGCCTTATGGAGGTTCGAATCTCACGGGAGCATTGGGTTTCGTGAATGCGGCAAAAGAATTAAAAAAACAATTGATCGAATTGAATTTGCAAATCGATTACCTGTTTTTTGCATCAAGTTCTGGTGGTATGCAAGCTGGACTTACTTTGGGCAATGACCTTTATGAATTGAACTCGAAATTGATACCCATTCGTATCGACAAGGAAGACTTTCGAGGGAAAGCCTTGGAGCATCAGGTTTTGTCTATTGTTCATGAAGGGTATGACCAACTGAAGATTGATAAAAAATTATCAATAAGCTCAGTGGCTCTGGATCACTCTTACGATAGCCAAGGATACGGAGTGGTATCGGATAATGAATTAATGGCCATAGATACCTTAGCCAAAGAGGAGGGCATTTTGCTAGATCCTGTGTATACGGCACGAGCCTTTTACGGAATGCTCGATTACTTGGGAAAAGAGAAAATTCCACAAGGTAGTAAAGTATTATTTTGGCATACTGGAGGCTTTCCTGCCATATTTTCCAAGCTGGGAAAGTCGAGCTAGGAGCATTGAAAAATTTTGTAATTTGTAATACATAAAAAAGAGTATCCTTGTAAACAATGAAGTTTCAATTCAAACTTAATTTTTTCCAAATTGTAGTTTTAATTATTCTCGGGGCGGCACTTTTAAGAGATTTTGATTTCGAAGCAAAAAAATTTGAAAAACCAGCCTTGGCATTCATATATGGGGTTGTTTTCTTGACCACATTGTTCTCTGTTTTTTTTAAAAAAATTGAGAGGGAATAATCTCTTAAAATCAAAGCTATGATCAATTTAATTCTATCTGTAGACGACGATTATCCTACCAATTTGTACAATCAATTGGTCTTAAAGGAAGCTAAAGTAACTGATCAGGTTGTTACTTTATTTTCGGGAAAAGAGGCGATGGAATATTTGCAACAAGAAACGAATACAGTGCCAGAAGTGTTGCTTTTAGATTTAAATATGCCCTTAATGAATGGCTGGGAAGTGCTTGATGCACTCATGGAGAACGAGGACCAACGTCTGGTCAGTATGAAAATATTTTTACTCACCTCTTCTCCAATCATCGATGATATCGAACGGGTAAAAAAACACCCCATGGTCAATGGGGTATTGATGAAACCTTTAAAAACCGAAAGGCTTTTAGAAATGCTTTAGGAGTCCATTCGGCCAATGGCACAACTCACAAAACTTTTGGCTTTGTGACCCAAGGTATTCTTTTCTCCGGCTATAGGATAGCCCATTTTTGACAATTTCTCACGTACCGTTTCAGTCACGTCTTTATTGGAAGTAAATTGTACTTCTGAAGTTTCTACGTTGACGTCGATCTCTGTTACTTCGTCAATAGCTAACAATCCTTTCTTTATAGTTGCGGCACATCCACCACATTTTAAGTTCTCTATAGTTACAGTTGTATTCATTATTCTTTTTGTTTAATCCAGGCGTTGTAGCCGCCTTCAACGTTAATTACCTTTGAAAAACCTTGCTCTTGAAGCATCTTGGTTGCCTTGACACTTCGTCTGCCGCTTCGGCAATACACATAAATGGGTTTTTCTTTATTTAAATTTCTTTTGGCAACATCCACAAAGTTAGGCTCGAAGACATTATTTAACATGGCTCCTTTGATAAAGCCTTCTTTGTATTCTTCAGGAGTTCTAACATCTAGAATTTGAAGATCTCCCATTTGCTTATAAATGGAGATAAATTCTGCCATGGAAATACTCGCATAATCCTCTTTCTGAGCTTGACAAGAAGCTAAGGTGAAAAATAAAAGAAGTAGGCCTAATCTTTTCATTACTTGGATGTTGAACATGAGATGGTTTCGGTTCTTTTAATTCCTGTTTTTTTGATGGCACCATATCCTCCAGCTACATCAATTACTTTGTGGAATCCTCGAGCTTTCAAAATGGACGCTGCAATAACGGAACGGTATCCACCAGCACAGTGTACATAAAAATCTTTATCCGTTGGGAACTCGGCAATATGATCGTTTAAGAAGTCTAAAGGTGTACTCGGAACATTCTCGATATGTTCATTGGTATATTCCCCAGGTTTACGTACATCAAAAACAAGTGCTCCTTCGTTGATTTTCGTTTCCAATACATCGGCGCTTACCGATTCTAAAGTATCCAATTCTCTTCCATCAGCTTTCCAAGCATCTACTCCCCCTGAAAGGAACCCAAGAACATTATCAAAACCAACCCTAGACAAACGAGTAATGGTCTCCTCCTCTTTTCCTTCTGGAGTTACCAATAAAATAGATTGTTTGATATCTTTTACCAAGGCACCTACCCATGGGGCAAATGAACCACCTAATCCAATAAAAATAGATTGCGGAATAAAGCCTTTGATAAATTCAGATTGATGTCTTACATCTAAAATCAAAGCATCTGTTTCATTGGCCACCACATCAAACTCTGAAGGGGTCAATGGTTTTGCTCCTCTTTCAATCACATTGTCAATGGAGTCGTATCCTTCACGATTTAATTTTACGTTCAATGGAAAATAAGCTGGTGGCGGAAGTAAACCATCAGTAACTTCTTTGATAAACTCTTCACGAGTCATGTCGGCACGCAAGGCATAATTGGTTTTCTTTTGGTCACCAATGGTACCTACGGTTTCTTTGCTTAAGTTTTTACCACAAGCAGAACCTGCACCATGAGCTGGATACACGATTACATCGTCTTCTAAAGTCATGATTTTACTACGTAGGCTGTCAAATAGTGTTCCGGCTAATTCTTCTTGCGTCATGCTTGCCGCTTTCTGGGCCAAATCTGGACGACCAACATCACCCAAGAATAAGGTATCACCACTAAATATGGCATGGTTCTTTCCATTCGGATCTTTCACCAAATAGGTAGTACTTTCCATGGTATGTCCTGGCGTATGTAAGGCAATGATTTCGATGTCACCTACCTTAAACACTTCGCCATCTTTTGCAATGTAAGAATCAAAACTAGTAGTAGCGTTGGGTCCGAATACGATGGTAGCCCCAGTTTTTTCTGCCAATGTTACATGACCACTTACAAAATCGGCATGAAAATGTGTTTCGAAGATGTATTTGATTTTGGCCTCATCTCTATTGGCTCTATTTATGTAATCTTGAACTTCTCTTAATGGGTCGATGATAGCCACTTCTCCCTTACTCTCAACATAGTAAGCTCCCTGCGCTAAACATCCAGTATAAATTTGTTCAATCTTCATAGGTTTGTCTTTTAATAATTTTCAAATTTAAATCAGTCTTTCCCTTTGACTCATGACTTATGTCATCAAATAAAATGCCATCATTTATAAGCCTGGTGTATGTACTGTGAGTACTTAATTTGACTGTCACGATTACCGGTTTTGTAAAATATGACAGCGTCATTTGGTCTCATAAAAAAGTGATTGAGATTAATAATATCCAGTATACCACTCCTAAATAATGAATCTCTTACCGGCCCCTTTACAGCGGCAAAGTAAAAGGTAATGTCTTTCTTTTTATAATAACGTATTCTTTCCTTCAACATTTCAATCCCTGTGCTATCCACTCGATTGATACTCTCAGCATCAAAAACAATAATCTTCAATTTGTCGCCTCTTTTTTCTACCATTTCGTCCAAATTATCTCTGAAATAATTGGAGTTGGCGTAGAAAAGCTGCGCATCAAAACGAAATACCAAAATATCTTCTTCAATAATCACTTCCTCAAAACGATTCTTATTTCTGTAGAAATTGGAATCCGGCACTTTACCTAATTCGGTCACATAAGGTCTCGAAGTTCTAAATATTAATATGATTAAGGACAGGGCCACACCCACAAATATTCCATATTCAATTCCCAATACCAAAGTGGAAATAAAGGTTGCTAAGAGTAACCAAAAATCTAAGTTATTCGCTTTCCAGAGATAGATTGCTTCCTTGAAATTGATCAAACCAAATACAGCCACAATAATGATGGCCGCAAGCACGGTCTTTGGCAAATAATAAAACAAGGGAGTTAAAAACAACAAGGTTAGGCCAACCATAATGACAGAAACAAAAGCCGAAATCCCAGTTTTACCGCCGCTTTCTTGATTTATCGCTGATCGTGAAAAACTTGAGGCAATAGGATAAGCCTTAAATAAGGATCCCGCCATATTACTTAATCCGAGCGCAATTAATTCTTGATTCGGTCGCACGCGGTATTCGTCTTGTTGGGCCTCTAAGGATTTTCCGATGGATATGGTCTCCAAATAACCGACCATCACCAAAGTCAATGCAATGGGTAATAATTCTCGAACCTGATCCCAATCGTAATCAGGAACACCAAAGGAAGGCAGTCCAGACGGAATGTCCTTTACAATGGCTACGTTCTCAAAGTGCGCCCCAAAGAACTTGAGTGCCACAACTCCGAAAACTACCACAATTAAGGCATTGGGTATTTTTTTATTGATGCGTTTTAAGGCTATAATAATGAGCACCGAGGCCAATCCAATGATGGTGGTTTGTCCATCAAATTCCATGAATCTTGTAGCAATGTCAACTATTAATTCCTGAATTAAATCAGACTGAACGAAATCGACTCCCAATAAATTCCGAAATTGATTCAACCCAATCGTTAACGCAACAGCAGAAGTAAAACCGGTAATAACAGGTCTTGACAAAAAGTTTACAATGAATCCCAAACTAAAAATGCCTAGCATAAATTGAATGGCTCCAACCATTAAGGCCAGTAAAATGGCAATTTCGATATAACTTTCAGAACCTACCAAAGCTAGAGTAGAGACACCGGTGGCAACAATAAGCGAATCCATAGCAACAGGTCCAATAGCAACCTGTCTTGAAGAACCAAATATGGCATAAATAATTTGAGGAACTAGGGCACAATACAAACCATAAATGGGTGGTAACCCAGCAATCAATGCATAAGCAATACCTTGTGGAATAAGGATGATACTCACGGTTATTCCAGCAATGATATCTCCCTTCAAATAGCTCTTATCGTAGTTGGGGAGCCAATCTAAAATGGGTATTACCTTTTTTATGTTCATTCCCTAAAACAGTTTTCCCTGCGGAGTGTCTTTTATTTTACCTAGATGTTTGTAGGCCAAGTCGGTCACCTCTCTTCCACGAGGTGTTCTCATGATAAATCCTTGTTGGATTAAGAAGGGTTCGTAAACCTCTTCAATGGTTTCTGCATTTTCACTGATCGCAGTGGCCAAGGTATTAATTCCCACTGGTCCACCTTTGAACTTGTCAATAATGGTCGAAAGTATCTTGTTATCCATTTCATCCAATCCATGTGCATCTACATGCAAGGCTTCTAAGGCATATTTAGCAATTCCAATGGAAATACTACCATCTCCTTTGATTTGTGCAAAATCACGGACTCTACGCAGCAAAGCATTGGCAATACGAGGCGTTCCTCGGCTTCTTCCAGCAATTTCTATGGCCGCTTCAAAACTGATGGGTACATTTAAAATTTTGGCACTTCGTTGTACAATGGTTGATAGCAATTCTGTGGAATAGTAATGCAATCGACTACTAATTCCGAATCGCGCTCTCATTGGCGCCGTTAAAAGTCCGGAACGCGTCGTTGCCCCGATCAAGGTAAAAGGTTCAAGATTGATCTGTACAGTTCTTGCATTCGGACCAGATTCAATCATGATATCAATCTTATAGTCTTCCATGGCCGAATAGAGATACTCTTCTACAATCGGACTCAATCGGTGGATTTCATCAATAAACAACACATCGCGTTCATCTAGGTTGGTCAAAAGTCCGGCTAAGTCGCCAGGTTTGTCCAAAACGGGTCCGGAAGTAACCTTAATACCTACTTCCAATTCGTTGGCAAGAATATGTGCTAACGTTGTTTTTCCGAGTCCTGGAGGGCCATGAAATAATGTATGATCTAGAGCTTCGTCTCTTTGATTGGCGGCCTGAACAAAAATTTTGAGATTTTCAATGGATTGCTCCTGCCCTGTAAAGTCGTCAAAGGACAAGGGTCTTAACTTCTTTTCTACATCAAGATCTTCCCCTGAAAAATGACTTTTATCCGGATTCAAATTTTCGTTCATCTTAACAAAGATAAAAAGATTTCAAAGCAAAATGCCTTTCCAAATCTGGAAAGGCATTCTATTTATTTTTAGTCTCCCTAAGAAGGTTCTTCGCCTTCTAACAATGGTGTTGTTTGGAGTACAAAATCTTCACCGTGTAGGTAATCACTATCGTCATCATTTGGATCTACTTTCTTACTGTAGTCATAAGCCCATCTGTGTACTTCTGGAATTTTTCCAGGCCAGTTTCCGTGAATGTGCTCTACTGGAGTAGTCCATTCTAGTGTATTCGATCTCCATGGGTTTTGCGTCGCTTTTTCTCCTCTGTAAATTGAGATGAAGAAGTTTGCTAAGAAGATCAACTGTGCAGCTCCACCGATAAGTGCGAACGTTGTGATCACTACGTTGATGTCTGCAAGGTCATCAAACATTGGGAATGCTGTGTTTGTATAGTATCTTCTTGGCAATCCAGCTAATCCGATAAAGTGCATTGGCCAGAATACTCCGTAAGCCGTTACAATGGTAATCCAGAAGTGCCAGTAACCTAAGGTCTTGTTCATCATTCTTCCGTACATCTTAGGGAACCAATGATAAATTCCAGCAAACATTCCGAATAAGGCAGATACACCCATCACTAAGTGGAAGTGTGCTACTACGAAATAGGTATCGTGAATATTGATATCTAAAGCTGAATCACCTAATACAATACCCGTTAAACCACCCGTTACGAACGTTGATACCAATCCGATGGAGAACAGCATCGCAGGATTCAATTGTAGATTCCCTTTCCACAGCGTTGTTACATAGTTAAATGCTTTTACCGCAGACGGAATCGCAATCAATAAAGTTGTAAAGGTAAATACCGATCCTAAGAATGGGTTCATCCCTGATACGAACATGTGGTGACCCCATACGATTGTTGATAGGAATGCAATCGCCATGATCGATCCTACCATCGCACGATATCCAAAGATTGGTTTTCTTGCGTTGGTTGAAATCACCTCAGAGGTAATACCTAAGGCTGGTAGTAAGATGATATATACTTCTGGGTGTCCTAAGAACCAGAATAAGTGTTCGAATAATACTGGAGAACCACCTTGATAATGCAATACTTCACCTGCAATGAAGATATCGGATAAATAGAACGATGTTCCGAAGCTTCTATCGAAAATCAATAATAAAGCAGCTGATAATAATACAGGGAACGATACCACACCGATAATGGCTGTGATAAAGAAGGCCCAAATGGTTAATGGTAATCTTGTCATCTTCATTCCTTTCACACGCAAGTTGAAAACAGTTACGATGTAGTTCAAAGAACCGATCAATGAAGAAGCAATAAAGATTGCCATAGATACCAACCATAATGTCATACCAGTTCCTGAACCAGGAATAGCTTGAGGTAAGGCACTTAATGGAGGATAAATTGTCCAACCTGCAGAAGCTGGTCCGGCAGTAACGAACAATGAAATTACCATTACAACACTCGATAAGAAAAACAACCAGTAGGAAATCATGTTTAAGAATCCTGAGGCCATATCTCTTGCACCAATTTGCAATGGAATTAATAAGTTAGAGAAGGTACCACTTAATCCAGCTGTCAATACAAAGAATACCATGATGGTACCGTGAATGGTTACAAGTGCCAAATAGATATCTGGACTCATAATTCCGTCTGACTGGTGTGGTCCTAGGAATGCTTCAATAATAGTAAATGACTTTTCTGGCCATGCTAATTGAAGTCTAAATAACATTGACATAAATACACCAATGATACCCATGATCATCCCTGTAATTAGGAACTGCTTGGAGATCATTTTGTGATCTTGTGAAAAGATGTATTTAGTTACAAATGTTTCTTTGTGATGATGTTCTGACATGATCTTTTTGTTGTTTCTTTATTATTATTTGATAACTTCAGCTAATGTGGGTTGTTTACCAATCCACTCATTAAATTCATCTTCTTCTACAACCACAATTTTCATCTGCATGTTGTAGTGAGAAGCTCCACATATTTTATTACAAAGTAATAAATAATCAAACTCATAAGGATCTTCGCCCTTTTCTTTTCGTATTTTGTTAATACCCCTAGTCTTAGCGATTACTTCAGGGTTTTGTCTCATTTCTTCAGTTGTGTATTTTGGAGTAAATCCAAACTCAGTTACCATCCCTGGAACACAGTTCATTTGTGCTCTAAAGTGAGGCATGTATGCCGAGTGTAATACGTCTTGTGATCTGAACTTGAAGTGTACTTTTCTACCTTTTGGCAAATACAATTCAGTTACTTGTATATCGTCTTGAGCGTTTTTATCAGACATGTCCACTCCCATCGTATTGATTCCTTTGATGAAGTTCACATTTCCAAGACCTAAGGTATTGTCTTTACCAGCGTAACGCGCATCCCAACGGAACTGTTGAGAGTATACTTCAATCACTAATGGATCTTCTTCAGAAGAGATATCCATTACATTATTCCATTGCCATAAACCGTATCCGATCAATACAACCAACACCAAGGCCGGAGTAACCGTCCAGATTAACTCTAATTTGTGGCTATCTGCATAGAACTTCGCTTTCTTGCCTTTCTCTCCTTTGTACTTGTAAGTAAACCAGAAGATTAAGAATTGCATGATGAACTGTACAATACCAATTACCCAGAAGGTAATGTTGAATAAGTTATCATCGTGTTCACCCTCCATTGAGGCAGCTTCTGGAAGCATGATCACATTCAATGCTAACAATGAGTAAATCATTATGGCATATAAAAACACCATAAAGTATAAGGCATTTTTAGCTTGTGCAGCATTATCCTTATCATTCGCAATGGATCCTCTAAAATTTAAAATTCTAGTTATTTGCCAAATACTTACACCTACCGCGACAAAAATAAAAATGTAAAACAGCGCTAACATATATTATATATCTTTCTTTTAGTTAATTTCTTTTTAATGATGATCAGCTGCACTTTCTCCAGTATGCTCAATATTGTAATAGTGGAAATGCTGACTCTCTTTTAACATTGGGTTTCCTTCTGGAACTGGATTGGCTTTCGCAAATGAACTGAACACTGTATAGATAAAGATTCCAGTAAAGAACAATACCGCTCCTAATTCAGGAATTCCGAATCCCCAATGTGAACCAACCGTTCCAGGCATTACCATGATAAATACATCAATATAATGTCCTGCAAGGATTACAATACCTCCAATGAATACAAACCATGGCTTGCTCTTGAAATCACTGTTAATCAACAATAACACAGGGAATGCAAAGTTCATTACTACCATTGCAATGAATGGTAGTTTATATTCTGTAAATCTCGCTACGAAATAAGTTCCTTCTTCTGGAATGTTCGCATACCAAATCAACATGAACTGTGCGAACCATAAGTATGTCCAGAATACAGAGAAACCAAACATGAATTTCGCTAAATCATGAATGTGACTATCATTCACATTTGGTAAATACCCTTTTGATCTTAAGTAAATAGTTACAAAAGCAATGATTGTTAAGGCACTTACTAATAAACTAGCCAATACATACCATCCGAATAAGGTTGAAAACCAGTGAGGGTCGATACCCATGATCCAATCCCAAACAGCCATTGATTCAGTTAGCATAAATACTACTAAGAATACAACAGATACATTGTAGTTTAGCTTGTGTGTTTTATATCCGTCATTGGCGGTATCTTCAGCAATAGAGCTTTTTCTAATAAACCAACGATACGCATTCCAAAGTAACAAGTAAACGATACCTCTAATTACCCAACCTGGAGTATTAATCCACCATGACTTTCCATCTACAATCGGATCGTAATTTTCATGACCTGGAGTAAAAGTCCCTTCTGTCATCCATACAAACAAGTGGTTGTAATGCATTACAGATAGGATGATTACCAACAACATGATAATAGAGGTAGGAACAATGTTTGCCGTAATGGCTTCCATCACTCGAAACAATACGATTGACCATCCTGCCTTTGCCACTCTCTGAGCGGCGTAGAATGCCAATACTAATAGTGAGATTCCTAAGAAGAAGAACAAGGATACATAAAAAGCAGACCAAGGTCTGTTCTTCAACTGGTCTAATAAGTGTTGGTCATGCTTTGCGTCGTCGTGATGACCTGATGCATGATCGTTTTTGTGTTCTTTATTTTCACTGTGTGCTACAGCTGATGTTGAATGATCGGTATCTCCAGAATGAGTTGCTGTTCCATGTCCGTCATCATGAGAACCATGGTCAGCTACCATTGCTTTCGCTTCTTCAACTGTTGAAGGAGCCGAATAAAAACCATACCCGATACCTAAAAGACCTACAATGATAAGTCCGAATGCTGTTAACTTTAAATTCTTTGAAAATTGATACATATTTTCCAATTTCAATCTGTTGCTTTATTTTAATAAATCTGCTCTTAACTTTTCTACATAGTGAACTACTTGCCAGCGTTCTTTGTAGGTAAGTTGACCAGAGTGTGACCCCATTAAGTTTTTACCATGCATTATTACGTGGTAAATACTTCCAGCATTAATATCTCTATCCTTATAATTTGGGATTCCGTTGAATTTTTCGGCCTGTGCTAAATATCCGTTTCCGTCACCTTTTTTACCATGACAAGTTGCACAGTAAATTTCATAGGTTTTCTTACCATTGGCTAAATTCTCTTCGCTAGCTTCCAAAGGATTTTTTACTTCGGCTTTCGCTTTGTCGTATCCTTCAATGGTATTTGGAATGTCATAAGCTGGATGCCCCCCTCGTGGAATGGTACCCGCCACAGGTCTGCTATTCACAGGAGTTCCGTTCAATCCGTTAGACCCATCGGTTTTATACGGTACAGAAACATACATGTCTGGCATATATTGAACTCGTGGGTTGCGTTGCTTGTCAGAACAAGACGCCATGGCCACAAAAATGAATAATAGTGCTACTATTTTGATACTTTTCATCATACCTCTATTAATGCTTATCAACTATGTTAATTTCTACCGCTCCTGTTTTTTCTAATAAAGCAGTAAGTTTATCTTCTTTACCTTCTTCTACTGGAATCTCCATTAAGAAGTGATCATCTGTTGTTCTTGGATCTGGATTCTCAGCTTTCTTAAATGGCCAGATTCTACTTCTCATGTAAAATGTAATAACCATCAAGTGAGCTGCGAAGAATACGGTTAATTCGAACATTACTGGCACAAATGCTGGCATGTTCTCAATCCATGAAAAACTTGGTTTACCACCAATGTCTTGTGGCCAATCTTGAATCATCATATAATTGGTCATCCAGATGGCAACCGCAAGACCTGTAATTCCGAACATGAAAGAGGCAATTGCCAATCTTGTTGGTGCAAGCCCCATGGCCTTATCCAATCCGTGAACTGGGAAAGGACAAAACACTTCTTCGATATGATGGTGTTCTGATTTTACAGCTTTTACAGCATCTAATAAAACCTCGTCATCGTTGTAAAACGCGTGAATAACTTTTGATGCTCCCATAATTACTCTTTATCTTTTTTAGTTGATTTACCTTTTGCCTTCTTCACTTTGATTTCTGGCTTGGTAGGTATACCCTCTTCATCTCTTCTAATCTTATAGAACTCACCTGAAGATTTCAAAATGGTTTTTACTTCCGCCTGAGCAATTACAGGGAAGGTTCTTGCGTACAACAAGAATAACACAAAGAAAAATCCGATGGTTCCGATAAAGATACCCACGTCTACGAAAGTTGGCTCAAAACGCCACCATGTAGATGGTAAGTGACCTTTACTTAATACAATGGCAATAATGTCAAATCTCTCAAACCACATACCGATGTTAATCGCAATGGAAATTATGAAAGACCAAACAAAGCTTCTTCTAATCTTCTTGATCCAAAGCAACTGCGGAATCGCGATGTTGAATAACAATAGCGAATAGAATGCCCACCAATATGGACCCGTTGCTGCACCTACAGATAGGTACGTATAATATTCATAAGGAGAACCTGTATACCATGCAATGAAGAATTCAGTTGCATAAGCCACAGCCACAATACCACCCGTTAAGATGATTACGATGTTCATGTACTCAATATGTAATCTTGTAATGTATGCCTCTAAATTGGTCACTTTACGCATGATACCTAATAAGGTCTGTACCATTGCGAATCCAGAGAAAATCGCCCCTGCAACGAAATATGGAGGGAAGATTGTTGAGTGCCAACCTGGGTTTACCGAAGTAGCAAAGTCAAAGGATACGATGGTGTGTACAGAAAGTACTAATGGCGTTGCCAAACCGGCTAATACCAATGATACTTCTTCAAAACGCTGCCAGTCTTTTGCTCTACCCGACCATCCGAAAGAAATCAAAGAATAAATCTTTTTCTGGAATGGCTTTACCGCTCTATCACGAATCATGGCGAAATCTGGTAATAAACCTGTCCACCAGAAAACTAATGATACCGATAAATACGTAGAGATCGCAAATACGTCCCAAAGTAGTGGAGAGTTAAAGTTTACCCATAACGATCCGTAGGTATTTGGAATTGGTAATACCCAGTATCCGTTCCATGGACGACCCATGTGGATGATTGGGAATAAACCTGCCTGGAATACCGCAAAAATTGTCATCGCCTCTGCAGAACGGTTAATCGCCATTCTCCATTTCTGACGGAATAAAAGAAGTACTGCAGAAATCAGTGTTCCTGCGTGACCAATACCTACCCACCATACAAAGTTGGTGATATCCCATGCCCAACCGATGTTTTTACTTAGACCCCAAACACCAATTCCGGTTCCAATGGTGTAAAAAATACAGCCAAATCCCCATAACATTGCTGCTAAAGAAATATAAAATGCTATGTACCAATTCTTATTGGCCTTTCCTTCAATCGGCTTGGCAATGTCTTCGGTAATATCATGGTAAGTTTTATCACCTAATACTAAAGGTTCCCTAATGGGTGCTTCGTAATGAGACATATTCTATATCTTAATTTTAATTACGCTTCGTTTGTATTTCTAACTTTCACTTGATAAATCACATTCGGCTTGGTCTGTAAATAATCCAATACGCCATAGGCTCTTTTATCAGTTACCAATGGTGTAACTGCATCTTCTTTGTTATTTACATCTCCAAACACCAATGCTCCTGTTGAACAGGCTGATGAACAAGCAGTTGAGAATTCATTAGTTCTAACAGCTCTTCCTTCTTTCTTCGCTTGAAGGATGGTAGCTTGGGTTGATTGTATACAGAATGAACATTTTTCCATAACCCCTCTTGAACGAACTACTACGTCTGGATTCAATACCATTTTACCGTAGTCACTATTCATGTTATAGTCAAACTCATCATTATTCGAATAGTTGAACCAGTTGAATCGACGCACACGGTAAGGACAGTTGTTTGCACAGTAACGTGTACCAACACATCTGTTGTAAGTCATCTGGTTTTGTCCTTGACGACCATGCGTAGTGGCAGCAACCGGACAAACCGTCTCACATGGAGCGTGGTTACAGTGCTGACACATCATTGGTTGGAAGGTTACTTCTGGATTCTCTGCTTCCGTTTCTAAAGCACGATACATTTCGGCACGACTTAGGCCTTGCTCTTTCGCATCTTCTCTAGTTTCAACTTCAGAAGAGTAATATCTATCGATACGCAACCAGTGCATATCTCTACCGATACGTACTTCTTTTTTACCTACAACTGGCACGTTGTTTTCAGCATGACAAGCAACCACACAAGCACCACAACCGGTACAAGTATTTAAGTCGATTGACAATTTGAAGTGGTGACCCATTTCTCTGTTGTGCTCATCCCATAAATCGATGGAATTGGCTTCAACTTCGTTGTGATCGTAAGATACGTACGCAGGCTTGTTCCAACCGTGGTGGTGATCTTTAGGATCAACAGTTAAGTATTCTTTTAAAGTAGTTACTTTAAGAATATCGTGTCTTCCAGCAATGGTCTTTTGTACCTGAGTACAAGCAAACTGATGCCATCCTGATGTTTTCTCAATGCTCACATCAAACTGGAAGTTGTTAAAGTCTTTATAGAATGGATAAGCGTTTACACCTACCTGCATTTCTTCTTTTAATCCTACTGTTCTACCATAACCAAGCGATAATCCAATAGATCCTTTTGCTTGCCCTGGTTGAATCATTACAGGAACATTTTCTAAGGTTACTCCGTTTACCTTTAAAGTAGCGTAGTTTCCATCAATAGCTCCATTATCTCTAACCGGATTCTTAAATCCTAATTCGTTGGCATCTGCCATTGAAATCGATAAGTAATTATCCCAAGAAGCTCTTGTAATTGGATCAGGGAACTCTTGTAACCAAGGATTGTTCGCTTGCTTCCCATCTCCTAAACCAGCAGTGGTATACAAGCTCAATTCATACTTAGAACCTTTTACACTTCCTGCAAGTGCTGAAGCCACTGAGGCTACATCAATATCTTTAGCTTCTGGAGCATCGGTAACCCCCGTGTGATAGAAACCATCGTGAAGTACCTTGTTCCAAGAAGTATCTGTAATTACAGAATCAGACCAATAGGTCTTTAAGTAATTGTAATAATTTGAATCGCTACCAGACCATTTTAATAAAATGTCTTGCGCTTGTGCTGTATTGAACAACAACTGAATGGTAGGCTGCATCAATCCGTATTGACCCGCTCTAAACTGAGTATCTCCCCAAGACTCTAGGTAATGAGAAATTGGCAATGCATAATCCATCGCTTCTACCGTGCTGTTGAATTCTGTAGACATGGCTACCTTCAAAGAAACCTTATCCAAGGCTCCAGTGAACTCACTTGCATTAGGAAGGGTGAACGCTGGGTCAACATTTAAGGTGATCAAACCACCAACGTTACCAGACTTCATATTGGATACCAATTGTTGCACAGCCATATCATCACCTTGACGTGTATGAATGGTATTTACGGTATCAATAATTTCACTTTGCAATACTTTATTGATTGCTAAAGTGATTAATTGTGCATTCTTATCATTAATCCCTGTTACAACAACTGCATCTTTTCCAGCTTTCTTAAGTACTTGAGCAACTTTCTTGATCTCTGCATCTACAGGAGTTGCTTTGGATGGAACATTCGTTCCGGTTAAGGCTTTGTACAAGTTCAACAAGGCATATACCTGATCAGATGGCTTTACCACCACTCTCTTATCGGCATTTGCACCAGTTAATGACATATTGCTTTCAAACTGAACATGGTAAGACATTTCACCATTTTCTGGTTTTCTTCCTTCAGCATATTCAACTTCAAAACCACCGTGCCAATCACCTAAGAAATCAGCTCCAAAAGAAACGATTGCTTTCGCATCTCCTAATTTGTAGCTTGGCAAAGCACGTACTCCATACATGGCATTGAATGCTTCCACTGCACCGTACTCTGAAATCGCATCGTATACCACATGCTTCACATTCGGATAAGCTGCGATAAATTCAGAAATGATTTTATCGGTAGACGGACTCGCCATGGTACCTGTTAAAAGAACTACCTCTTTATTGGCTTCTTTCAACTGTGTTAAAGCAGTACCTATTTCGTTATGAGCATCTGCCCAAGTAATCTTCTTTTTTGCTTTTGAAGGCTCTTTCAAACGCAACTTCTCATCATACAATGATAATACAGAAGCCTGCACTCTAGCAGTAGTAGAACCTTTCGCATCTTTGTTTGGCATGATTTGGATAGGTCTACCCTCTCTTGTTTTTACCAAGATGTTTGCAAAGTCATATCCATCTGCCATAGAAGTAGCATACCAATCTGCAACACCAGCGATGATGTCGTTTGGTTTTACTACGTAAGGAATTGATTTGTTTACTGGTCCTTCACAAGCCGCTACTGTTGCAGCTGCCGTTGTAAAACCAATATACTTTAAGAAATCTCTTCGCGTGGTGGAAGAACTTTCTAAGGTTTCCTTATTACCCAAGAACTCATCTGTCGGAATGTCTTGAACAAATTCATTGTTCGCCACATTTTGAACTACCGTATCGTTTTCTAGTTCTTGATAACTTTTCCAATATTTCTTATTTGAAGCCATGTAATACTTTTCGTTTTTGGTTATGAGTAAATATCAATTAACGGTTCATTAATAATGACACTTACCACATTCCTTACCTCCTAATTGAGCTATGGTAACTTCTTCTACGTTATATTTTTTAGCCAACTCGTCGTGAATCTTTTTGTAGTAATCATTACCCTTCAAATCCACTTTTGTTTCTCTGTGACAGTCGATACACCATCCCATGGTTAATGGAGAGTGTTGGTACATTTCATCCATTTCCTCTACAGGACCATGACATTTCTGACATTTCAATCCTGCCACAGTTACGTGCTGTGAGTGATTGAAATACGCAAAGTCAGGTAGGTTGTGAATTCGAATCCATTTAATTGGTTTCGTTTTCCCTGTGTATTCTAAGTTTTCCTTATCCCATCCGGCAGCGTCGTAGATTTTCGCAATCTCTCTATCCAACTCAGCTTTCCCGTATGTGATACCGTCCCACTCGATTTCCGTTCCTTCAGCAACCTCAGCGATATTCATGTGACAGTTCATACAAACGTTCACAGAAGGAATACCAGAGTGCTTGCTATGTTTTGCAGAAGAGTGACAGTATTGACATTCAATCTTGTTTTCACCAGCGTGAATTTTGTGAGAGAATGCGATAGGCTGTAAAGGACTGTAACCTTTATCGACACCTACTTTGAAAAGCAATCCGAATCCTACATAAGCCGTAATCAACAACAAGAAGATCGTTCCTGTTACGTGCAAGAAGGTGTTTTGTTTTACACCAATCCAAAGTTCTTCCAAATCTCTTCTAAGATTGGATTGTACTTCTGGCTTGGTATTGCCTTTCAATTCGTTTACTTGCTTCAACAAGCTCGCGATCATCAAGAAGGCAACAATGATAGCAGCACAAAGAATGTAAATCAACCATTCTGGCGCCCCTTGCTTTCCTCCACCAGCAACAGCCGTTGTGTCAGCCACAACCTCTTTTTTGATCTCACCTACGGTGGTGTAATACAAAATGTCGTCAATTTGCTGGTCTGTAAGTTGAGGGAATGCTGTCATCGCTGATGGATGATATTCAGCAGCCTCTCTCGCTTCAGCGTTCACTTTTTGGAATTCAGCATTGTTGCGAATCCAAGACTTCAACCAATCATTTTCTCTTCTAGTCTCAACACCAGCAAGCGCAGGTCCGATTAACTTTCCATTCAGCTTATGACAAGATGCACAAAGAGATTTGAACAATTTGCGACCTTCTTTTTGTCTTGCTTCATCCACATCTTGCGCCGAAGCAACACTTAAATTAAAAAGTAAAAGGAATGTAAAACTTTGGAGTAAGTATGTCTTAATTTTACTGTGCAGAAATACACTTTTCATATTTACAATGTAGTTTTTGTTTGCTTTGATACTGCTGCAAATTTCTTTTGCAACAAGTTGAGCAAAAATAGTATATATGAAGAAATTTTTGACCGTATAATGGGGCTTAAATACTAATTTATAATTATTCTAAATAAAGTTAATTTGGAATAAATATGAATTGAACTCGTTATTTTTACAAACGCTTAATTCAGTGAATATGAAGGTTTTTAAATTATTTTTCTTAGGATGCGTTTTTGTCCTATTCAGTTCGGGTCTTCAGGCTCAGAATGGAAAAACAACGAGCAGTGATGCCATTCAAAAACTGATCACTAAAAAAAGAGCATTTAACAAAAAATACGGTTATGGATTTCGCATTCAGATTTATTATGGGCAAGAAGACGAGGCTCGTAAATTGCGAAAAAGTTTCCGCACGAACTTTCCAAAAACCAAATCGTACTTAACTTATGAGCAACCCTATTGGAAAGTGCTTGTGGGTGATTATAAAACCAAATTGGAAGCGGATCGCGCTTCTTTGGCTATCTCAGAAAAATTTGCTGGACTAATTATTGTACCGTTAGGCAAGTAAAAAAGAAATTATTTCAATTTCTTTTTTACCGCTACTTCTTGGTAGGCTTCAATTTGATCGCCTATCTTAATATCGTTATATCCTTTGATTTGAAGACCACAATCGTATCCTTTTGCCACCTCTTTAACGTCATCTTTGAATCGTTTTAAGGAAGCCAATACACCATCGTGCACTACAATTCCGTCTCGTACGATTCGTACTTTCGAGTCTCTGTAAATCTTACCAGTCATCACCATACAACCTGCAATATTTCCGATTTTAGAAATTTTATAAACTTCTCTAATCTCCACATTACCAGTTACTTCCTCTTTCATTTCTGGCGACAACATTCCTTCCATTGCATCTTTCAAGTCGTTGATAGCATCATAGATAATGGAGTATGTTCTGATATCCACTTCCTCTTTGTCGGCAACGGCTCTCGCGTTTCCTTGAGGTCTTACATTAAATCCGACAATGATGGCATCTGAAGCAGTTGCTAACAATACATCACTTTCTGTAATGGCACCAACGCCTTTGTGTAAGATATTCACTTGAATTTCTTCAGTGGAAAGTTTCTGGAATGAATCCGTTAATGCTTCTACGGATCCGTCCACATCCCCTTTCAAGATGATATTCAACTCTTTAAAGTCGCCCAATGCAATTCGTCGACCAATCTCATCAAGCGTTAATGTTTTCTGAGTTCTAACAGATTGCTCACGTTGCAATTGCGAACGTTTTGCAGCAATTTGCTTGGCTTCACGCTCATCATCAAATACATTGAATTTATCACCTGCCTGAGGAGCGCCATCCAGACCTAAAATTGAAACTGGTACAGATGGACCTGCTTGCTTCACTTTTTTACCCTTATCATCAAACATGGCTTTTACCTTACCGCTATTCTTACCGGCTAAAATGTAATCACCAATTGCTAGGGTACCTGCTTGCACCAAAATGGTGGTGACATAACCACGTCCTTTGTCCAACTGTGCTTCCACAACCGTACCCAAGGCATTTTTATCTGGATTGGCCTTTAATTCGAGAATTTCGGCCTCTAACAATACTTTTTCAAGTAACTCATCAATCCCTTGCCCTGTTTTGGCCGATATATCTTGAGATTGGATGTTACCACCCCATTCTTCCACCAATAGGTTCATGCTCGATAACTGTGTTTTCACGTTATCTGGATTGGCATTTGGCTTATCAATTTTGTTAATTGCAAAGACGATAGGTACTCCCGCAGCTTGTGCGTGAGAAATCGCTTCCTTGGTTTGTGGCATCACGTCATCATCTGCAGCCACAACAATAATTACCAAATCCGTTACTTGAGCACCTCTAGCACGCATTGCCGTAAAAGCCTCGTGACCCGGTGTATCTAAGAAGGTTATTTTTTGGTCTCCAACGTTCACAGAGTAAGCACCAATATGCTGGGTGATTCCTCCACTTTCGCCTTCGACAATATTTGCGTTTCGAATGTAATCTAGTAAAGATGTCTTACCGTGATCTACGTGACCCATAACTGTTACAATCGGTGCACGCGTTTCCAAATCTTCTGGTTTGTCTTCAACCTCTTCAATAGATTCTTCAACCTCTGCTCCAATGAATTCTACTTCGTAGTTAAACTCCTCGGCAACAATCACCAAGGTTTCTGCATCCAATCGCTGGTTCATGGTCACCATCATTCCTAAAGACATACAAGCAGAAATTACGTCCGTAACAGCCACTTCCATCATGGTTGCTACCTCACTAACCGTAACAAATTCTGTTACCTTTAGTACTTTACTTTCTTCTTGAGCTGCTTGCAATTCTGCCTCCGACTGTTGACGGTGTGCATCTCTTTTCTCTCTTCTATATTTGGCACCTTTTCCTTTGCTCGACTTTCCTTGCAATTTTTCAAGAGTTTCGCGGATCTGTTTTTGGATTTCTGCCTCTGTAGGCTCCTCTTTTTGGAAAGCAGGTCTTTGGTTCCCTCTTCCTCTTCCACGGTTTCCTTGATTTCGGTTGTCGTTTCTTTGTCCGGAATTGTAAGGCTTCGTAATACGTTTTCTTTTCTTACGATTTTCTTTCTTATCGTCGTCTTTCTTGTCGTCCTTGGGTTTCTTCTTAGGTTTTTCGAATTGTTTTAAATCAATCTTCTTATCCTTCAGAATTTTCGGACCATCAAGTTTTTTATACTTGGTCTGGATAACATCACTCTCCGGTTTTGCTTCCTCAGCAGGAGAAGCTGTCTTTTCTTCTTTCTTTTCTTCAGCAGCAGGCTTAACTTTCTTTTTCTCAACCTTAGGAGCAGGCGTCTCTTCCTTGACCTCTTTGGTTTCCTCTTCTTTAGGTTTTCCAGCAGTATCCAAATCGATTTTACCCACAGGTTTGAATTCGATTTTCTCTGCCTTGGCCTTTAGAATCTCCTCTTTCTTCGCCTCTTCTTCTTTTTGTTTTTCGAGCTTAGCTTCTAATTCTAAACGCAGTGCTTCTTTCTCCTTTCGCTTCTCTTCACTAAATTCTTTAGACGCAGCTTTTTTGCTCGCATCTGTCTCAAATCCGTCTAACAAGACCTGATACTCCTCCTGAGTAATTTTTGTAGTAGGTCTCGCTTCAATTTGATGACCGTTGTTTGCCAAATGCTCAACAGCTCTATCTAATGAAATGTTTAACTCTCGCAGTACTTTGTTTAGCCTTAATGTTTTGCCTACAGCCATATATGTTTTTTACCTTTAATAATCTTTTTTAGAAAGGAAGATTATTCTTCAAACTCTTCCTTCAAAATGCGCTGAACATCAATAATGGTTTCTTCTTCCAAATCGGTTCTTTTTACCAATTCTTCCACACTAGTTTCCAACACGCTTCTTGCTGTGTCAAGTCCAATGTTCTTGAATTCCTGAATGATCCAGCTTTCGATTTCATCAACAAATTCTGTCAATTCAACATCCTCTTCTTCAAGTCCGTCACGTTGAACATCAATATCATAACCTGTTAAATCACTCGCTAATCTAATATTTACTCCGCCACGTCCAATTGCTTTAGAAACTTCTTCCGGTTTTAACAGTACATTCACACGTCCTTTCTTCCCTTTTTTAGCTTCTTCATACATTTCAATATCCATAGAAGTTACCTTCGCAGGACTCAATGCTCTTGCAATATACAATTGTTCGTTTTTGGTGAAATTAATTACGTCAATATTTTCGTTCCCTAATTCTCTCACAATTCCGTGAATTCTAGAACCTTTCACACCAACACAAGCTCCTACTGGATCAATACGGTCATCGTAAGAATCAACCGCAACTTTTGCTTTTTCGCCTGGCACTCTTGCCACACCTTCAACAGTAATTAATCCGTCAAAAACTTCCGGAATTTCTTGTTCAAACAATTTGTTCAAAAATTCTGGTGAAGTTCTTGACAATATAATAGAAGGTTTGTTACCTCTTAACTCTACAGATTTAATCACACCTCTTACTGCATCACCTTTACGGAAAAAGTCAGATCGAATTTGTTCGCTTTTTGGCAACACAATCTCATTTCCTTCGTCGTCCAAAAGAATGATGGCATTGTGTCTTACATGGTGTACTTCAGCACTAAACAACTCGCCCTCTAATTCCTTAAATTGTTTGAAAACATTCGTACTGTCGTGTTCGTGAATTTTAGAAATCAAGTTTTGACGTAAGGCCAAGATAGATCTTCTTCCTAGATCGCCAAGCTTCACTTCTTCAGAAACATCCTCACCAATTTCAAAATCAGGCTCAATTTTCACAGCCTCGCTCAATTCAATTTCTTCGTTGTCATCTTCTACCTCACCATCGGCAACAACCACTCGGTTTCTCCAAATTTCCAAGTCACCTTTATCTGGGTTGATAATGATATCAAAGTTGGCATCCGACCCAAATTTTCGTTTTAAAGCAGCTCTTAACACTTCCTCTAAAATGGCCATTAGGGTAACTCTGTCTATACTCTTATTGTCTTTGAATTCTGAAAACGATTCTATTAATGCTAAATTTTCCATTGTTTATTTTAAAAAACGATCTTCACTTTTGCTTGTATTATATCTTCGAAATTAATCTCTTTGTTGTGGGTTACGGTAATTTTACCCTTCCCAATCGGCTTCTTCTCTCGGCTCTTCCACTCGAGTTGAATAGTCGTATCACTAACTGCTATCAACCTACCTTCATAATTTTCTTCCTCCGTTGAAACCTTTAAAATCTTTTCAATATTCTTCTTATACTGTCTATGAAAACGAAGTGGTTCGGCAATATCTGGCGAAGACACTTCCAACGAAAAGTCTTCCTCCTCTCTGTCTAAATTGTGCTCTACGTTTCTACTAACGCGAATGCATTCACTCAAAGGAACTCCTTTGTCTCCATCAATAATAACCTTAATTTTATTTGCAGCTGTTATTGATAGATCTATCAAAAACAAAGATGGATTTTCTTCAAGCGCCTCATTTACAAGTTTTTCAACTTTCTCTCGGTTCATTTTATGTATAAAAAGAGGGGACTCTCGTCCCCTTCATATCCTTTAAAATCGTTGCAAATATACAAAATGAATCAAACTACACAAAGAAGAGAATGTCATTTATTTTTCTTATATTTATATTAATGATAAACGATTAACGACCGACTTATGAAGCGAATTTTAGTGCCAATTGATTTTTCTAGAACCTCTGAATACGCAACAAAGATGGCAGCCCGAATCGCGAAGAAATCCGGAGCTGAAATTTATTTGTTGCATATGATAGAATTACCCACTGGTATTGTTGATATGGGAGCAGGTGCCAACTTTAGCATTCCAGAAAGCATGCTGTATTTGAGAAAATTGAAAGAACGCATGCTCGAATACAAAGAGAAGTTTTTTGACGATCCTAAAAAAGTACACCATTCTATATTATTCTTACACCCGTATGAAGGAATCGTAAAGTACACTAAGAAAATCAATCCAGACATTATTGTGATGGGATCTAGAGGACTCTCTGAATTCGAAGGCATTGTGATTGGTTCCAATACAGAAAAAGTTGTACGTACTTCAGAAACCCCGGTTGTGGTTGTTAAAAAAGACGAAACCAAATTCAGAATTAAAAATATTGTGTTTGCTTCAGATTTTGCGAAGGAGAATGAAAAGGACGTCTTGAGAAAAGTGCAAAATTTTGCCGCTAGCTTTGGAAGTAGAATTCATTTGTTGAAGGTGAATACACCCACCAAGTTTGAAAGCACCTATGAGGCGAGACAGAGCATTCAAGAATTCATTGAAGATATTGAACTTGATAAATATTCTGTAAACGTTTACAATGATGTAAGTATCGAAAAAGGTATTTTACACTTTGCCCAGGAAATTGATGCCGATTTAATTTCACTCTGTACCCACGGAAGAAGTGGAATCGCGCATTTATTTACCAGTAGTGTTACTAAAAATTTAACCAAAAACGCCCTGAAACCCATGTTGACCATTAAGGTTTAAAGGTTTCAAAACTTCACACTAACCGTTGCTATTGAAATTGGAATTGGTCGAACGAAACATTCGTTGAAACCCTCCAATATGGGACCTTATTCTATAAAATCAACCAATTATGAATAAGACAATGAACTATGAGCAATTGTTGGAAAGAATTGAATTTCTTGAACAAGAGAATGCTCGATTGAAAGAGGAAGACAATCGTGAGCATCAATCGTTATTAACTGCCATTACCGAAAGTTTCCCAAGTGCCTATGTCGCAATTATTGATGCAGATTATACGGTTCGATATGCTTCTGGGCAGCAGTTCCAAAAATCAGGTCTCGACAGCAATGCTTTTGTCGGATTGAAGTTGGAAGATATTCTGGGAAACCATGCCAAAACAGTCAAAGAATACTTCTCAAAGACCTTCAAAGGAGAGGATCAAGAATTTGAGCTTTTCAGAAATGATAAATACCTCTTGTATCGCACAACACCACTACACAACAATGATAAAACAATTAGTAGTATTCTCGTTGTTGTAGAGAATATTACTGAAAAAAAATTAATCCAAAAGCAATTTGAAGAAAGCCTTAAAAATCAGCAGGAGTTAGCTGACATTATGGAAAGGTCGCCATTAGGAATTGCCATTCTCGACGAGGAAACCAATATCGTCAAATGTAACGAAGCACTCTGTAACATCACAGGGTATTCCATGGAAGAATTGACCAGCCAAAACCGACAGGACATACTCACTCCAAAACGATGGATACCCGTTGAAAAAAGATTGCTGAAAAAACTTTCACCCGATAATCGAATCATCCGAACTAATAAAGAAATTGTTCATAAGGATGGCTCTGAAATTCCGGTTCAAATTACCGCTCAGGCCAATTTTAACAAGAAAGGAAAACTTATAAATTTTGTTGCATTTCTGGAGGATATCTCGGACAGAATCGATGCCCAAAAAGAGATTAAAGAAAATCAAGAAACCCTAAACCTAATACTAGACAACATACCTTTCGGAATTTATGTACACGACCTCGATGGCAAAATCAAAAGGGTAAATCAATATTCCATAAAAGATTCGGGATTTAGCCGAGAGGAATTATTAGAAATGAACATCTCTGAAATTGATACAGAGGGTGGAAATCCTGAAATATTCAAAAAGCTTTATAACAAAGTATTAAAAGGAGATAATAGAGAAAATTACAGACGACATTTACATAAAAACGGAGAATTATATCCAGTACAGGTCAACTTAAATGCTATCAAAATTGAGGGCGTGAAACATATTGTGGCCATTGTTCAAAATATTACGGATCGCATACAACTGCAGCATGATTTAATAGAACAAAATGATCAGCTCCAATTCATTTCATCCTTACTTACCAAAGTTGGAACAATGGCTAAAGTAGGTGGCTGGCAGGTCAACCTCAAGACACAATCGGTAATTTGGACAGATGAAGTCTACACCATCCATGAAACGAATCGACAAGAGCATTCACCAACTTTGACTTCTGGGGTTGAATTTTATACTCCTGAATCAATTCCTATACTAACCAAGGCCTTGCAAAATGCCATGGAAAGTGGTGAAACTTTCGATGAAAAATTGCAAATCATTACTAAGGAAGGAAATCGCAAGGATGTCTGGGTATTGGGTTATGCAAAAAATGACGCAAAGGGAAATCCTGAGTCCATTTATGGGGTAATCCAGGACATTACTGAGCAAAAGAAAGCTGAATTAGAACTCATCAAAGCAAAGGCACGAGCAGAGGAAAGCGACCGATTAAAATCGGCTTTTATTGCCAATATGAGTCATGAGATTCGAACCCCATTGAATGCCATTTTGGGCTTTTCGCAACTCCTTAAAAAAGACGCATTTAGTGCGCAGAAAAAGAAAACCTTTATCGAACAAATCGAAATGGGTGGTAAACGTTTGTTGGCCATTCTCAGTGATATTCTCGATATTTCAAGAATTGATGCCAAAGAATTACGCATCGAAAAAAAAGAATTCAACCTTAAGAATTTATTAAACAGACTAAAAGACCAATTTTTAATACACGAATCCAATGAAAACTGCTCCATCAAAGTTATTGCTGGCCATCCTGATTCTAATTACAAATTCAAAACCGATCCAAATCGACTTTCTCAAATTTTGAGTAATCTGCTAGAGAACGCAATAAAATACACCAAAAACGGAAGTGTCACCTTAGGATATGAAGTTAGAGATAAAGAATTGGAATTTTTTGTAAAAGATACTGGGCAAGGCATCCATGAAGCTGACTTTGAAAGAATCTTTGAGCGATTCACCCAATTGAATTTGGACTACACAAAATCGGTCTCCTCTGGAACTGGACTCGGATTGCCCATTGTAAAAAACCTGGTGGCCCTTTTAGGTGGAAGAATTTGGGTAGATTCAAAAATTGGTCACGGTAGCACCTTCTATTTTACCCTACCCATAGAGACCATCACAAAAACCGAAATAGAAGAAATCAAAAAAACCACAACCCCTGAAGAAAGTAGGTTGACAAAGGGAAGCACTATTTTAGTTGCCGAAGACCAAGAATCAAACTTTTTATTTGTGCAAACCGTTCTTTCGGATTATGAAGTCAATATTATTCATGCAAAAAATGGACAAGAAGCGGTGGATTTATTCTCAAAAAACGATGACATTGATCTCATTTTAATGGACATCAAAATGCCAATTATGGACGGGTTTGAATCGACTTCCGCCATTCGTAAAATAGATCAAAAGATTCCGATTATTGCGCTGACTGCTTATGCCATGGAGTCCGATATGAAAAAGGTTCTACAATCAGGATTCAATGATTTTATCGCAAAACCTGTGGATATCACGATACTTCTAGAGGTTATGAAGAAATACATCACAATGAAACAATAATATGGCGTTCAAAATTTCATATTACGGTATAAATCCATGTGTCAGGTTTAGTAAAGACAGTACGTTTCAGGATCTTATTGATGCCAACACCTACCTTACGACCTTTTCAAACTACCGATTTACCGAATTTGAAATTTGGGATTTCTCCTTAATTGATGATATGGAAATCGATGAATCCATGGTTGAATTAGCGACTGCTGTAGATCTAGGAGCTTCCTATGAAAACCAAAACTTAAAAGTAGCCTATGTAGGTCATGTAAAGGAATTAGAAATGTTAATGTCGGATTATTTGGAAGCCTTGAAGAATACCAATTGGGAGATTCGTTTGTTCGAAGAATTCAAAGACGCAGAAAAATGGTGTACCCGAAATAAGCCTGAAACAAGTCAAAACCTATTCACTTGGATTGATGAAAATGTCATTATCACTTTTGGACAAACGAGCAGTTTCGACGAAATAAGTAAGATCAATGACTTTATCCATGGTCTCTCAACTTTTGATAATATGAAATTTCAAATTTGGGACTTTTCAAAAACTGAAAAGATTCATATCGATTCAGAACAGTTGGAAATTATTTCGGAACTGGACAAAAGCGTCCATCATTGGAATACCCAGTTAAAAATTGCCCTGATTTCAGATCGGGAATCAATTTTGGAGCATTTTCAAGAATATGCGCGACTAATGGCTGAAGCCGACTGGCAAGTTAAAATCTTCTCAAACCTGCCAGAGGCTATGAAATGGTGTAATCCGTAAGATTACAGGAGGTAATCTGTACTGATAAAATTGGATTCTTTTTTATCCAGCAATTCATTCAATATCTCCTTGTTATAGCTCGTATCTTTTGATGCTACAAAGGTTCTGATAGAAAAAGATCGTAAAGCATCATGCACACTCAATGTGGCAACGGCCGAATCTTTTCTTCCCGTAAACGGATAAACATCCGGACCACGCTGACAAGACGAATTCAAGTTCACCCGGCAAACTAAATTTACCAAGGAATCAATTAATGGGGCTAGCTTTTCGGTATCTCTTCCAAAAACACTTACCTGCTGTCCATAATTGGATTCTGCCATGTCATCCAAAGGCTTTTGAATATCACTAAAGGAAACAACCGGAATTACCGGTCCGAATTGTTCTTCATGGTACACGCGCATTTCTTTGTTTACTGGATATAAAACAGCAGGATATATAAAGTTATCTGTAGTTTCACCTCCTTTGGCGTTCAACGTTTTCGCTCCTTTTTCATGCGCATCGTCAATAAGTTCTTGAATGTATGCTGTTTTACCAGGTTCTGGTAATGGTGTCAACTTAGCTCCTTCATCCCATGGGTTTCCAAACTTCAAGGCATCCACGGCTGCCGAAAACTTACTATTGAACTCTTCTACAATCGAATCGTGCACATAGATAATTTTTAGGGCGGTACAACGCTGTCCGTTGAATGAGGTAGCCCCGTTAATGCATTCTGCAATGGCCAAATCTAAATCGGCATCTGGTAATACAATGGCAGGGTTCTTGGCTTCCAATCCGAATACCAATCGCAATCTGTTTTTGTTTGGGTGATTGGCCTGAATTGCATTGGCAGACTTACTATGACCAATCAATGCCAGCACATCAACTCTACCCGTTTTCATAATGGGTGTTGCCAATGTTCTGCCTCGACCAAATACCACATTTACAACTCCCTTTGGGAAACTATTTTGGAAAGCTTCTAATAAGGGTGTAATCAATAGCACACCATGTTTAGCAGGTTTGAAAATGGCTGTATTTCCCATGATGATTGCAGGAATCAACAAAGCAAAGGTTTCATTCAATGGGTAGTTGTACGGACCCAAACAAAGTACGATTCCTAAAGGTCCTCTTCGAATGTGTGCATACACTCCAGAGTTTTTGTGAAACTTCGCAGAATCACGATCCATTTGCTTGTAATCTTCAATGGTATCGTAGATGTAGTCTACAGTTCTATCGAATTCTTTTTCGGAATCAGGTAATGATTTTCCAATCTCCCACATGAGTAGTTTTACAATTTCGGACCGTTTGGTCTTCATCTGTTCAACGAACTTTTCCATGCAAGCAATTCGCTCTTCAACCTTCATGGTTGGCCAGAGCCCTTGCCCTCTATTGTAAGCACTTGCCGCTGCCTCTAAGGCATCTAAGGCTTCCGTTTCTGTTAGAACAGGAATGCTACCCAATAAAGTTGGTTTGTACTCTTCTGTTGAAGAAATGGTCGAATAAACCTCAGCGGTTTGCCCTTTCCATTCTTTTAATTCCCCGTTAATTAAGTAAGTTGATTGATGAGTTTGCTTTTCAATTTGAAATTGACTTGGAATACTCATGTCGTAGTTTTTTATGTGTCTAACAAAATTACACCAAAAATTGGAATAAGTCTGGCTTGTTGTTCAGATAGTCTCCGAAGAATTTCTTTTCCTTCATTCGTGAAATCAAGGGTTCTAAATCAGTAGAAGATTTTAATTCCAAACCTACTACGGCAGCCCCATTTTCACGGTTGGTTTTCTTGGTGTATTCGAAGTGAGTGATGTCGTCATTCGGACCTAAAATTTCAGCCACAAATTCCTTTAACGCCCCAGCTCTTTGAGGGAATTTGATGATGAAATAATGCTTCAAATTAGCATATAACAAAGCGCGTTCTTTGATTTCGGCCGTTCTGGTGATATCGTTATTACTCCCGCTCACCACACAAACCACATTCTTTCCAACGATTTGCTCTTTGTAGGCATCCAAAGCGGCAATACTCAATGCACCGGCTGGTTCTACCACAATCGCATCTTTGTTGTACAAATCTAAAATGGTCTGACAAATCTTACCTTCATCTACCGTAATCATATCGTGAAGATGCTCTTTACAAATAGCAAAATTTTTATCTCCCACTCTTTTGACGGCAGCACCATCAACAAAATTCTCAATCTGTTTCAAACGAACTACTTGATTGGCTTCTATAGCTTTTTGCATGGAGGGTGCTCCTTTGGGCTCAACCCCGATAATTTTAGTTTCTGGAGACATCTGTTTAAAAACAGCACTCAACCCTGAAGAGAGTCCGCCACCCCCAACAGGAACAAAAATGTAGTCTATTTTTTCTTGAGATTGCTCCACAATTTCCAAACCAACGGTGGCTTGTCCTTCGATTACTTTTTCATCATCAAATGGATGAATAAAGGTCTTGTTTTGAGAAATGGTCTCTTCAATGGCAGCGTGATAGGCATCGTCAAAAGTATCTCCTTCCAAAACAATTTCTACATAGTTTTCGCCGAACATCTTTACCTGTTCTACCTTTTGCATTGGTGTGGGTGCAGGCATGAAAATTTTACCTTGAATTTTCAATCGGTTACACGAGAGTGCTACACCTTGTGCATGATTTCCAGCACTGGCACATACAATTCCGTTTGCTTTTTCAGCTTCACTCAAGGATGAAATCTTATTGAAAGCTCCTCTGATTTTGTAAGAGCGTACGATTTGCAAATCCTCTCGCTTATACAAAACATTGCATTGAAATTCTTTAGAAGCCCGATTGTTGTACATCAATGGCGTTCTAGAAGAAACCGCTTTTAAGCGCTCAGCCGTTTCACGAACACAGTCCAAGGTTGGATAATAATATGTGGTGTTTGTTTGCAAACTATCTTAGATTAAGCGGTAACCAATTGGTTTTCTTCAACTTCTGTTTTAATGGATTTCATCGCAGTCATAGAAGCTCTTAATTTGGCTCCAACAAGCTCAACTGGATGATTTCGAATCACCTGGTTCACATGAATTAATTGCTGGTTGTCTACAGCATTAGAACTAGAAAAAGCGGTTCCAATAACATCCGTTGAAACCTTACTCATAAAGTCTGCGAGTAAAGGCTTACAGGCATGATCGAACAGGTAACATCCATATTCTGCAGTATCTGAAATCACACGATTCATTTCATACAACTTCTTACGTGCAATGGTATTGGCAATTAATGGTGTTTCATGAAGGGATTCGTAGTAAGCCGAAGCATCAATAATTCCGGATTCTGTCATAGACTCAAATGCCAATTCTACACCTGCACGAACAAAAGCAACCAATAAGGTTCCGTGATCGAAATATTCTTGTTCTGAAATGTGTTCAGCGGTAATTTCTTGTTTTTCAAAGGCGGTTTCACCTGTAGCTTTTCTCCATGTCAATAGATTGATATCGTCGTTCTTCCAATCCTCCATCATGGTCTTGGAAAAATGACCTGTCATGATATCATCCATATGCTTTTGAAACAAAGGACGCATGATATCTTTTAACTCTTCACTCAATTCAAAGGCTTTGATTTTAGCTGGATTCGACAGTCGATCCATCATGTTGGTAATACCACCATGTTTCAAGGCTTCGGTGATGGTTTCCCATCCATATTGAATCAATTTGGCTGCATAACCTGCATCGATTCCTTCTGCTACCATTTTATCAAAAGATAAAATCGCACCTGTTTGTAACAATCCACATAAAATAGTTTGTTCGCCCATCAAATCGGATTTTACCTCAGCCACAAAAGAAGATTCCAAGACTCCCGCTTTATGACCTCCGGTTGCAACAGCGTAGGCTTTGGCTTGGGCCCAACCTTTGTTTTCTGGATCATTTTCTGGGTGCACTGCAATCAAGGTCGGAACACCAAATCCACGTAAAAATTCCTCACGAACTTCGGATCCTGGTGATTTCGGTGCCACCATGATAACGGTTAAATCCTTACGAATTTGCATTCCCTCTTCTACGATATTAAAGCCATGAGAATAACTTAAGGTCGCTCCTTCTTTCATCAAAGGCATCACTGTAGAAACCACATTGGTATGTTGCTTGTCCGGTGTTAAATTGATCACCAAATCGGCAGTCGGAATCAAGTCGTTGTAGGTGCCTACTTCAAAATCATTGGAAGTCGCATTCACATAGGACGCTCTCTTTTCATCAATAGCACCCTGGCGCAAGGCATAAGCTACGTTTAGTCCAGAATCGCGCATGTTTAAGCCCTGATTCAATCCTTGAGCACCGCATCCCACGATGACAATTTTCTTTCCTTCTAAGGCAGATACACCGTCCTCAAATTCTGAGGTTTCCATGAATCTACATTTCCCGAGTTGTTCTAATTTTTCTCTTAGTGATAATGTGTTAAAATAATTTGCCATTTCTTTTTAGTTTGAAAATGCGGCTAGCATTGTTGATATTTTCATTTCGTCCTTGGTTACAGAAATTCGACCTGATCGGGTGAATTGCATGATTCCAAAAACACTTAATTCTCTGTATAAAAGTTCTACTTCTTCTTTTTTTCCAGTTTTTTCAAGTACAAAAAACTCTTTGTTCACCGTCACAATTCTTGCTCCGCTCTCTTTGATGATATTCTGAATTTGTCTTTCCTCAAAAAGTAAATCGGATTTGATTTTAAACAATCCTGATACCTGGTAAATGGTATCCTCGTCTTTGTGATAATAAGCTTTGATGACCTCTACTTGCTTTTCTATCTGACCGATGATTTTTTTCATATTCACTTCAGACACATAAACCACGATGGTAAATCTCGACACCCCTTTAATTTCAGAAGGTGAAGTATTCAAACTCTCAATATTGATATGTCTTCGCTGGAAGATTGCCGAAATACGATTTAGCAATCCGATGTTGTTTTCTGTATATACAGATACCGTAAATAGTTCTTTTTCTGTACTCATAATTATTCCAATCTTACTTCTGAAACACTCGCTCCCGACGGAATCATCGGAAATACATTATCCTCTTTTTCAACACAAACTTCTAAGAAATAGGGCTCCTTTGAAGCGATCATTTCGGCAACAGCATCGGCTAATTCCTCTCGTTTGGTCACCTTTCTTGCGTTGAGATAATATCCTTTGGCAATGGCCACAAAATCTGGATTGATCATTTCGGTCGAAGCATATCGCTTATCAAAAAATAATTGTTGCCACTGTCTAACCATGCCCAAGAAATCGTTGTTCAACACCACGATTTTCACTGCTAATTGTTGCTGAAAAATGGTTCCCAATTCTTGAATGGTCATTTGATAACCACCGTCTCCACAGATCGCTACAACCTCTCGTTCAGGAACGGCCATTTTGGCTCCGATGGCTGCTGGTAAACAGAATCCCATGGTTCCCAATCCGCCTGAAGTAATGTTACTCTTTGATTCTTTGAAATCCGCATAGCGACAAGCAATCATTTGATGTTGACCAACATCAGAAACCACTACCGCCTTTCCATCGGTGTTTTTATTGATTTCCTTCAGAACTTCTCCCATAGTCAATCCTTCCTTATTCGGAAACAAGTCCTTATCGATGATTTTATCGTATTCTACCTTATATAGGTCTTTGAATTGTTGATGCCAAGCTTCGTGGGAATTGGAATTGATAAAAGGTAAAATCTTAGCAAGGTTTGCCTTAGCATCACCCAATACAGCAATGTCTGTTTTTACATTTTTATCTACCTCTGCAGGATCAATTTCAAAGTGAATTACTTTGGCCTGTTTTGCATAAGCATCCAATCGACCTGTCACACGATCGTCAAATCGCATTCCGATAGCGATAAGCACATCACATTCATTGGTCAAAATATTAGGAGCATAATTTCCATGCATTCCCACCATACCCACATTCAAAGGATGGGAAGTCGGAATCGCAGAAGCTCCCAAGATGGTCCATGCAGAAGGAATTCCAGCTTTTTCTATAAAGGTTTGAAACTCTTCTTCTGCTTCACCCAAAATCACACCTTGCCCCCATACCACAAATGGTTTTTTGGCTGAATTAATAAGATCGGCTGCAGCTTTCAAGGTCTCTTCTGAAGAAGTTGGAATTGGATTGTAACTCCTAATTTTTTCGCACTTTTCATAGCTAAAGTCAAACTCTTCAAACTGAGCGTCCTTAGTGATATCCACCAATACTGGACCAGGGCGTCCACTTTTAGCAATATAAAATGCCTTAGCCATTACCTCTGGTATATCTTCTGCTCGAGTCACTTGACAATTCCATTTGGTTACGGGTGTGGAAATACCAACAATATCAGTCTCTTGAAAGGCATCAGAACCTAACAAATGCGAAGGAACTTGTCCCGTTATGCAAACCATAGGTGTCGAATCAATTTGAGCATCGGCAATTCCCGTAATCAAATTGGTCGCTCCTGGACCAGAAGTCGCCATAGCTACCCCCACTTTTCCAGATACTCTTGCATACCCCTGAGCAGCATGAGTAGCCCCTTGTTCGTGTCGTGTTAAGACATGGTGAATCTGATCTTGGTATTTGAACAATTCGTCATAAACTGGCATAATAGCTCCGCCTGGATAGCCATATATGGTTGAAACTCCCTCTTCAATTAAGCATCGAACCACTGCTTCACTTCCTGAAATTCTTTCAGTGATCTTGCTTTCTGATGGAGCTTTTGTAATGGTTTGCGTTCGCATATTTGTTGATTTATTATCCGTCAGTCACACATCCTTTTGAGGCTGATGCAACGATTTTCGAATATTTATGTAAAATTCCTTTTTTGTGTTTTGGTGCAGGGGCTTTCCAATTTGCTCTTCGTTCTTGCAATTCCTCCTCCGATAACAAAACATCAATGGTGTTCTTCTCGGCATTGATTCGAATGGTATCTCCTGTTTCTAGAAGCGCTATGTTTCCACCAGATTGTGCTTCTGGCGTTATGTGTCCCACTACGAATCCGTGAGTTCCTCCAGAAAATCGACCATCGGTAATTAAAGCGACTGATTTTCCCAATCCAGCGCCCATAATCATGGAAGTTGGTTTGAGCATTTCCGGCATCCCTGGTCCGCCTTTGGGTCCAACATAACGGATGACCACTACATCGCCTTTGGAGACATCTCCGTTCGAAATTCCTTCGTTGGCCTCCTGTTCTGAATTGTAGACCACCGCTTTCCCTTCGAAAAAAGCACCTTCTTTTCCTGAGATTTTGGCAACAGCTCCTTCTGAAGCGAGGTTCCCATATAAAATCTGGATATTCCCTGTGGATTTCAATGCGTCTTTGGTCGGATAAATCACGTCTTGATCCTTTTCAAACTCAAGTGCCACCACGTCCTTTAAATTCTCGGCTAGAGTCTTACCGGTAACTGTCAAACAATCACCATGCAGAAAGCCTTCATCCAATAGATACTTCATCACGGCTGGCGTTCCCCCAATGCTATGAATATCTTCCATCAAATATTTTCCTGATGGTTTCAAATCTGCAATCAATGGCGTTCGATCGGAAACTCGTTGAAAGTCCTCTAAAGTAAAATCGATATCTGCTGCATAAGCAATGGCCAAGAAATGTAAAACTGCGTTCGTTGAACCACCCAAAGCATTCACCATAGTAATGGCGTTTTCAATAGATTTTTTCGAAATAATATCCAAAGGTTTCAGATCCTTTTCCAACAACCCTTTTAAAGCCAAAGCCGTTCTCTCTGCCTCCGATTTCTTATTCGGATTTTCAGCCGGAATGGATGAATTGTAAGGCATTGCAAAGCCCATGGCCTCAATCGCCGATGCCATAGTGTTTGCCGTATACATACCACCACAGGCTCCAGCTCCAGGAATCGCATTTTTAATGATTTCTCGATACTCTTGTTCATCGATTTCACCTGCAACCTTTTGCCCTAGGGCTTCGAAGGCTGAAACTATATTTAATTTTCTTCCCTTGTAATTTCCGGAAGCGATGGTTCCACCATACATCATGATGGAGGGTCTGTTCAATCGCAACATGGCAATAACCGCCCCTGGCATGTTTTTATCACAACCAACCACGGCAACCAATCCGTCATAGCTTTGAGCGTTCATAACCGTTTCAATGGAATCTGCAATAATATCTCTTGAAACCAAGGAGTAATTCATACCTGATGTTCCCATGGAAATTCCGTCTGAAACACCAATGGTATTGAATCCCAAACCAACCATATCGGCAATCTTGCATTCCACTTTCACCTCGCCTGCCAATTGGTTCAAATGCATGTTGCAAGGATTTCCATCATACCCCGTACTTGCAATTCCAACCTGTGGTTTGTTCATATCTTCATCGGTCAAACCAACGGCATACAACATCGCTTGCGATGCTGGTTGCGATTCGTCTTGTGTAAGTCTGCTACTGTGTTTGTTCAGTTTCATATTCTTTTCTTCTGTACTAAAGTATTGGCTCTGTTTTTTTATTTTTTTTGAGAAATTCTAATTGGGTTATCCCTAATGGTAGTATTTAGTATTTATATCACTGTTTATCAACGGTTTACTTCGTTTAAAGTTATGATGTTCACTTTTGTATTCTAATAAAAAAAACCTTCCGTAAAAGGAAGGTTTTCAATGTTTTATAGCACAATTCTTCCTATCATTTTCAGTTGAAAATAATAATTCGAATGACTGTAATATTTGTGTATAGTTCTTGCATCTCTAGATTATGGTACTATTCCCCATATGGATGTTTTTGAAATTGATATTGCTATCATTTTGGTTCTCTATGTAATCTGCAACAAAATCACCCACCTTAGAACAAGGAGCCGCGTAAGCATCCTTTCCTTTGAGATCAACTGTGGTAATTCCCAAATTAATGGATTTTTCCACTGCATTTTCAATAGCGGTTGCTTCTTCATACAATCCCAAGTGTTGTAATAACATGGCCGCCGATAAAATGGATGCCAATGGATTGGCAATGTCTTTGCCCTTTGCCTGTGGAAAAGATCCGTGGATGGGTTCAAAAAGTGCATTTTTATCGCCTATTGATGAGGAAGCTAACAAGCCAATGGAGCCACCAATAACGCTAGCTTCATCGGAAATAATGTCTCCAAAAAGATTTTCAGTCAGAATCACGTCAAACTGTTTCGGATTCAAAATCAATTGCATCGCCGCGTTGTCTACAAATAAATATTCCAAGGTTACCTCCGGATAGACTTTGGCAATTTCGGTAACTGTTTTTCGCCACAATCTTGAGGTTTCCAAAACATTGGCCTTATCGACCAAGGTTACTTTTTTCTTTCTGTTTTGAGCTGCCTTGAATGCCAAATGGCTGATTCTAGATATCTCTTCAACCGTGTAAGCACATCCATCAAAAGCAGATTGCCCATCGTCACTCAATTCTTTCACTCCGAAATAGATTCCTCCAGTTAATTCCCTGAAAATAGAGATGTCGGTCCCTTTGATATTTTCCTTTTTCAAAGGTGAATTGGAAATCAATTTGTCATAAGCCTTTACAGGTCTTACATTGCAATACAAGCCCAATTCTTTTCGCAATTTTAGCAATCCTTGTTCTGGTCGAACCTTGGCTGTTGGATCATTATCATATTTCGGATCTCCAATGGCTCCAAATAAAATCGCATCAGATTGCTTACAGATTTCAATAGTTTCATCTGGCAACGGATTACCTGTTTTGTCGATAGCGCAAGCACCCATCAGGGCTTCTTTATAAATAAAAACATGGTCATAAACATCGGCTACTGCCTTCAATGCTTTTTTAGCTTGTGCAATAACTTCAGGGCCAATTCCGTCTCCAGGGATAACTGCAATATTGTATTTCATAACTTAATTGATTGATGCTTCAAATGCTTTTATTTTATCTAATTTACTAACTAAAAAGTCAATATCATCATATCCATTGATCAAACAGGTCTTTTTGTACGGATTGATTTCAAATTCCCAATTGCCAACAGGAGTTTTCAATAATTGACCTTCCAAATCGACCTCAAGAATTGCTTTAGGGTTCTGTTTGATATGACTCAATAAGTTCTTCAAAAATTCATCCGAAACCTGAATGGGTAGCAATCCGTTGTTCAAAGCATTTCCTTTGAAAATGTCTGCAAAAAAACTGCTGATTACGACCTTAAATCCATATCCAACCAATGCCCAGGCCGCATGTTCACGACTCGAACCACATCCGAAGTTATCTCCCGCTACCAGAATACTACCTTCAAAAGTGGCATCATTCAAAACGAAATCTTCGTTTACCGACCCATCTTTGTGATAACGCCAATCTCTAAAGACATTGTCTCCAAAACCTGCCTTGTCCGTCGCTTTTAAAAATCGAGCCGGAATGATTTGATCTGTGTCAATATTTTCAATGGCTAATGGAATAGCTGTCGATTGTAATGTTGTAAACTTCTCCATCTTAATTCAGTGTTATGTCAACAATTTTACCTTCTATGGCCGTAGCAGCTGCCACAAGTGGACTCGCCAATAAGGTTCGAGAACCTTGACCTTGTCTTCCTTCAAAATTTCGATTCGAAGTTGAAACACAATATTCACCTTCCGGAATTTTATCGTCGTTCATCGCCAAACAAGCCGAACAACCCGGTTGTCTAATCTGAAATCCCGCTTCCTCGAAAATGGTTTTCAAACCTTCATCCTGAATTTGTTTGGCCACACGCTGTGAGCCCGGCACCAACCAAGCAGTTACATTTTGAGCTTTTTGTTTCCCTTTTACATAGGAAGCAGCGACTCTAAAATCTTCTATTCTAGAGTTAGTGCAGCTTCCGATAAAGACATAGTTTATTTGTTGATTCAGTAAGGAAGATCCTTTTTGAAAATTCATATATTTCAATGATTTCTCGAAGGATGCATCCTCTAATTGAGGTATTTTTTCCGTGATCTTTATCCCCATTCCCGGATTGGTTCCGTAGGTAATCATGGGCTGAATGTCTTCTGCATCGAACCAATATTCTTGATCAAAAACCGCATCATCGTCGGTTTTTAATGTTTTCCAATAAGCAACCTTTGATTCAAACTCATCCCCTTTCGGAGCAAAATCTCTTCCTTTAATGTATTCAAAAGTCGTTTCATCCGGGGCTATCATTCCCCCTCGAGCCCCCATTTCAATACTCATATTACATACAGTCATTCGACCTTCCATAGACATGTTTTCAAAGACAGACCCTGCGTATTCACAGAAATAGCCAGTACCAGAATTGGTGCCTAATTTGGAAATGATGTAGAGAATGACATCTTTTGGTAACACTCCTTTCTTGAGACTACCGTTGACGTTTACTCTTAATTTTTTAGGTTTCTGCAACAGCAAACACTGACTCGCAAATACCTGCGCAACTTGACTTGTTCCAATTCCGAATGCGATGGTCCCAAAAGCTCCATGGGTAGACGTATGGGAATCGCCACAAACCATGGTCATTCCGGGCTGGGTAATACCTAATTCCGGAGCAATGACATGTACAATTCCGTTGTTTTCATGACCTAAGCCATAAAGCGGAATGTTGTTCAACTTGCAATTTTCTGCCAATTGGTTCAACTGGTTACGAGATAATTCGTCTTTGACCGGCAAATGCTGATCAATGGTAGGCGTATTGTGATCAGCCGTTGCAACAATCTTATCAGGTCTAGCAATCGGTATATTTCGCTTTCGAAGCTCTTCAAAGGCTTGCGGACTCGTTACTTCGTGAATCAAGTGTTTATCAATGTATAACACTTGTAGACCATCCTCTAACGTATCTACCACATGTGCATCCCAAACTTTATCAAATAGTGTTTTTCCCATTTATACAATTGCAATTTTAGAAACTTTATCTACAATACTCATGATTTTGTGCAAATCTTCATCAATAACTTCTTTTTGACGATCTGCAAATTCCAAAAAGGTCTTATAGGCTTCATCCAATTGGATTTTGGTCAATTCATAACCAATTTTCTTTGCTCTATACGCCAAAGCCGCACGACCACTTCTCGCTGTGAGCACGATGGCACTTTCTGTAACACCTACCTCCTCAGGATCCATAATTTCATAGGTTTCTCTATTCTTAATCACCCCGTCTTGATGAATTCCAGAGCTGTGCGCAAAGGCATTGGCACCCACAACCGCTTTGTTTGGCTGTACGGGCATACCCATTTTATCACGCACCATTAAACTGGTATCGTACAATAATTTGGTATTGATATCTGTATGTAAATTCAAGTATGGATGTTGTTTTAAAATCATCACCACCTCTTCCAACGCCGTATTTCCAGCTCGTTCTCCAATTCCATTAATCGTACATTCGATTTGACGTGCTCCATTGATCACCCCAGAAATAGAATTGGCTGTGGCCAAGCCCAAATCGTTGTGACAATGACAAGATAAGATGACATTTTCAATCCCTTTCACATTTTCTCTCAAGTACTTCATCTTTGCCCCGTACTCTTCTGGAAGGCAATATCCTGTGGTATCTGGAATGTTTAAAACGGTTGCTCCGGCCTTAATTACTTCCTCACAGACTTTGGCAAGAAAAGCATTATCGGTTCTACCAGCGTCTTCGGCATAAAACTCAACATCATCCACAAAAGACTTGGCATAACTCACAGACTTAATGGCTCGTTCAAGCACTTGGTCTCTGGTTGCATTAAATTTGAATTTGATATGAGAATCGCTGGTACCAATACCCGTATGGATTCTTGGTTTTACAGCATATTTCAAAGCTTCGGCCGCCACTTCAATATCTTTGGCAACCGCACGAGTCAATCCGCAAACGGTTGCATTTTTTACCACTTTGGTGATTTCTGATACTGATGCAAAATCGCCCGGACTAGAAATCGGGAAACCAGCTTCAATAACGTCCACTCCCAATTCATCCAATCGCTCCGCGATGATTAATTTTTGTTTGGTATCTAGTTTACAACCCGGAACCTGCTCACCATCTCGCAAAGTGGTATCGAAAATTTGAACTTTATTATCCTGCATAATTCAACTGTATTAAAGAATTTTCTAAATCAAATGTATATATTGGCGTTTTTAAAGTGACAAACCAACTGATTTTATAACCGATTTCTAAATGGAAATTTTGAATTATAAAAGTTTGTTTTTCAATTGTTTATGAAGAATAAGATTACACTCGCCAACGCTAATATTGACCCGCTTTTTGAGTTGATAAAATCACTTTCGAAAAGTGAAAAGCGGCAATTCAACCTTTACGTGGGAAGGTTGGATGGAAATGTGAGTGCCAAATTCTTCTCTTTATTCAAACTGTTAGACAAGCAAAAGAGCTACAATGAAAAGCAAATACTTGATAGTGGAATTGTCTCCAAACAGCAGTTATCAAACCTAAAAGCACACCTTTACAAACAGATTTTAGTGAGCCTACGATTGAATCCGGCTCATAAAAACTTACGGATCCAAATCAGAGAACAACTCGATTTTGCCACTGTCTTATATCAGAAAGGCCTTTACAAGCAAAGCTTGAAGTTATTGGACAAGGCCAAAAACATGGCTTTGGACAATGAAGAGAAGAACATTGCTTATGAAATTGTGGAGTTGGAAAAGGTGATCGAAACCCAATACATTACGCGTAGCTTGAACAACCGTGCCGACGAGCTATCTGTTCAAGCGAAAGAACTAAGTCGGCACAATGTGATTGCAAGCAAATTATCGAATTTGTCCCTTCAATTGTACAGTCACCTGCTGCAAAACGGCTATGTAAAGAACAATGACGAGCTGGAATTCATACGTGATTATTTCAACAGCAAATTACCTGAATATGATTATCAGACTTTGGGATTTAGAGAGAAACTATGGCTGTACAAAGCGCATTTATGGTACAGTTTTTTAACTCAAGATTTCTTGCAGAGCTATAAATATGCAAGCAAGTGGTTGGATTTATTTCGCAACAATCCGAAATTGATTGGACTGCATCCTGTGTTCTATTTAAAGGGAAAAAACTATTTATTAGAAGCCTCATTCTTCGTTAAAAAAAGAAACACCTTTGCCTCTGAGTTACACTTATTGGAACAAGAGGTGAATGAGAATATTATTCCCAGAAACACAAATACCGAAATTCTTATTTTTCAGTATTTGTACTCACACAAACTTCATAGTCACTTTTTAAACGGCAACTTCTCGGAGGGCGAATACCTAGTGGATATCATCTTGGAAAAAATTGAACAGTATGGTCCCCGTCTGGATTCGCATCATATAGTGCTTTTGTATTATAAAATTGCTTGTCTGTACTTCGGAATGGGTGAAAACAAAAAGTGCATTTCCTTTTTACAATTGATCATCAACTCAAAGGGCATAGGTAGCGCCGAAGATTTGCAGTGCTTCTCAAGGGTCTTGAATTTGATTGCACATTACGAATGTGGATTGGACTATGATCTCGAAAGACAATTCGTTCAAACCTATAAGTTCTTGCTCAAGATGCAGAACCTACAGGAGGTTCAGAAAGAGTTTATTACCTCTATTCGCGATTTAAGCGATGTGTATCCTCATGAAATCAAAAATGAATTCAGAAAAATTCACAAGCGATTGAAGAAATATGAGAACCATCCTTATGAAAAGCGAGCCTTTTTGTACTTGGATATTTTGTCGTGGTTGGAAAGTAAAATAGAGAACAAGCCCATTGCTGAAATCATCAAGAATAAGATTCCCAATCAGCCATAATTTCAGTTTTAGAAAAAAAAATGACCAAGAGATTTTTTTTAATCAATTAGAACACTACATTTGAATCGTGATTACTCAAAAGACACATAACGACTATATTTTCAATGCACCGCAAGCATCTTACGGCGGAACAATCGTTATGACTTCAATTATGATTACCCTTTAGGGGGTTATCATTATACATATCATTTTTTTCACGTCAGTTTACTCCAAATAAGTTTTTTAAATCTATAAATCCTTACAAAACAAAAGGTTATGAAGGTATTAAAATTCGGAGGCTCCTCAGTAGCCAACTCCGAAAACATCAGAAAAGTCATTGATATCATCGCGGAACATTCCGCTAAACATAAAATTGTAGTTATTGTTTCCGCATTCGGTAAAACAACCGATAACCTGCTTTATTTGGCAGATACAGCATTGGAAAACCTGACTAGTGCTACGGAAAAATTAGGGGAAATAAAAGCCTTACATCATCAAGTAATCGGAGATTTATTGTCTTCTGAAAAGACAGAAGTTGAAGCCTATACCGATGAGTTATTTCAAGAATTGCAATCCGTCATAGAGGGAGTTCATTTGCTTCAAGAGCTTTCGGAGAGAACTCTTGCCAAAATTTCAAGTTTTGGAGAACGTCTTTCCTCTTTTATTATCGGAAAGGCCATCAAGCAAGAACTTAAGGGAGATTTTGCTGATAGCCGTACCCTAATTATCGCAAACAATAGTTATTTAGATGCCCAGGTAGATTATAAGGCCACTAATACCAAAATCTCAGAATACTTCGCTAAATCAGAGCAACATATCACAGTAGTTGGTGGATTTATTGCCTCCAATTCAAATGGAGAAACCACAACCTTGGGTCGTGGTGGATCTGATTTCTCAGCGGCCATTTTTGCCAGTGCTCTAAATGCTGAAGAATTACAAATATGGACAGATGTAAGCGGAATGTTTTCTGCCAATCCGAAGTTGGTAAAGCAGGCCTTCCCCATCAAAGAAATTTCCTACGAAGAAGCCATGGAATTGTCCCATTTTGGCGCAAAGGTCTTGTATCCGCCGACCATACAGCCGGTATTGCATAAAGGAATTCCGATTCGAATCAAAAATACATTTGAACCAACCCATGATGGTACATTGATTTGCCAGAAGTCCAATAATAATCGAATCATCAAAGGAATCTCTTATATCGAAAACATCAGTTTAATCACCATCGAAGGCTCTGGATTGGTTGGTTTCCTAGGGTTTTCAAAACGATTGTTTTCTGCCTTATCTGGATTTTCCATCAATGTGGTTTTAATTACACAAGCCTCCTCAGAGCATTCCATTTGTGTGGGAATCTATCAAAAAGATGCCAAGGCAGCCTTAGCAGTTTTGAATGAAGAATTCGAAGTTGAAATTCAGAAGAAGAAAATCAAACCTATTGGGGTAGAGCACGAACTATCCATTATTGCCATTGTAGGTGATTACATGAAAAACCATCAAGGCTTGAGTGGTCAAATGTTTAGCGCCTTGGGTAGAAACAATGTAAATGTAAGAGCCATTGCACAAGGTTCATCAGAAAAGAACATTTCGGCAGTCATCAAAAACAGTGATGCCAAAAAAGCCTTGAATACACTTCACGAGCAGTTCTTTGAAACGCAAACCAAGCAATTAAACTTGTTTGTTACTGGTGTTGGGAATGTAGGGAAGCGATTCTTGGCACAAATCAATCAGCAGAAGAAGTACCTCAAGAAACATTTGAATCTTCAAGTTCGAGTGGTCGGTATTTCAAATTCCAAAAAGATGGTTTTCGATACCACTGGAATTGATTTGGACCGATGGGAATCACTTCTTGCAAATGGCGAAGCAAGTACGCTTCAGTCCTTTTTTGAAAAAACCAAGTCCCTAAATCTTAGAAACTCCGTTTTTGTAGACAATACGGCCAGTGAAGCAGTTTCAAATTTGTATGTTTCTTATTTCAAAGAAAGCATCTCTGTGGTTACTTGTAATAAAATTGCCGCATCATCAGAGTATCAAAATTACCTAACCCTCAAAAACATTGCAGCTGAATACAAAGCACAGTTCTTGTTCGAAACCAATGTGGGTGCAGGATTACCAATTATTGACACCCTTAAAAATCTAATTGCTTCGGGAGATCGAGTGCATACCATTCAAGCGGTGCTATCAGGTACTTTAAATTATGTTTTCAACAATTATGACGGACAACATACTTTCAAAGAAGTGGTGAAAAATGCGCACGAATTGGGATACACTGAGCCCGATCCTAAAATTGATTTAAGCGGAATTGATGTCGCGCGAAAAATATTGATTCTAGCCCGAGAAAGTGGTTTTGAAATGGATTTGGATGATGTGAAAAACAATGCATTTTTGAGCGAAGAGAGCTTGAATACAAAGAACAATGAAGATTTCTTTGCTTCTCTTGAAAAGTTTGAAGATGATTTCAAAGAACTATGGCTTTCTGCTCACAATAAAAATTGTCGTTTGAAATATGTGGCGGAATTCAAGGATGGAAAGGCAAGTGTTGGTTTAAAAGAGATTCCGTCTGATCATCCATTTTATAATTTAGAAGGAAGTGATAATATTGTCTTGTTTTATACCGATAGATATCCGACCCAACCACTTCAAATAAAAGGAGCTGGTGCTGGTGCCGATGTTACGGCTTCTGGTATCTTTGCAGATATAATTCGAATCGCCAACCAATAACATGAAGTACTTAAAAATCTTCTCGCCGGCCACGGTGGCCAATGTCTCCTGCGGATTTGACACACTCGGATTTGCTTTGGATGCTCTTGGGGATGAAATGACCTTTACTAAGACTGTAGAACCTAAGGTTGTGATTACCAAAATCACTGGAGCCGATCTGCCTTATGAGACCGATAAGAATGTTGCTGGAGCGGTAGTTCATAAAATGCTGAACGATGCGAATGCCGATTTCGGATTAGAAATTACCATTCATAAAGGATTCTCTCCAGGAAGTGGCCTAGGCAGCAGTGCCGCAAGTGGAGCTGGTGCAGCCTTTGGTGCCAATCAGTTTTTGAACGAAAGATTTTCATTGGTAGAGCTGGTGAAATATGCCATGTATGGCGAAGAAGTCGCTTGTGGCAGTCAAATTGCAGACAACGTAAGCGCCGCACTGTTTGGAGGATTTGTATTGATCCGAAGTTATGATCCATTAGAAATTAAAGGTATTCCGGTACCTAGTGATTTGAGAGTCGTGGCCTTGCATCCGCAGATTGAGGTTAAAACCAAGGATGCCCGAGAAGTACTGCCAGATGTAGTTCCCTTAAAAGATGCCATTAGCCAGTGGGCCAATGTGGGTGGACTCATCGCTGGATTGTACGATAATGATTATCAACTCATTGCGAATTCGTTACAAGATATCATCGTAGAACCTCATCGAAAAAACTTGATTCCAGGATTTGATGAAACCAAGACAGCAGCATTGCAAAGTGATGCACTTGGTGCGGGAATTAGTGGTTCTGGTCCCACCATTTTTGCTTTATGCAAGGGGAATGAAACTCAAGAATTGGTATTCAATGCTATGAAAAAAACCTACGAATCGGTCGGAATCCCATTTCATATATACAAATCAGCAATCAATAAAGCAGGAATTAAAATTCTGGAAAAAACCTAACTATGAAATACTTTAGTTTATCAAATAACGAAATTGTTTTTCCTTTTAAGGAAGCCGTCATTAAAGGACTGGCTCCCGATAGAGGCTTATTTTTTCCAGAAAGCATCACTCCACTACCCAAAGCTTTTATTGAAAATATAGAAGCCTATTCCAATGTGGATATTGCCTTTGAAATCATCAAACAATTTGTGGGCGAAGAGATTCCAGAGAAGGTTTTGAAACAAATCATCGAAGAAACAATTCCCTTTGATTTCCCAGTTATTCCAATAACTGAAAATGTTTCTACCTTAGAGTTGTTCCACGGACCAACCATGGCTTTCAAAGACGTGGGTGCCAAATTCATGGCCAAATGTTTGGAGTATTTTAATGAGGAATCCAATGAAGAAGTGACTGTATTGGTAGCAACCTCAGGAGATACCGGAGGTGCTGTTGCCAATGGTTTTCTAGGAACCAAAGGAGTGAATGTTGTGATTTTATATCCTTCTGGTAAGGTCAGTGATATTCAAGAACGACAGTTGACCACCTTAGGGCAAAATATAACAGCGCTGGAAGTCGATGGTGTTTTTGATGATTGCCAGGAAATGGTCAAAACTGCTTTTCTAGACGAAGAGATTAAACCGAATTTAACTTCGGCCAATTCCATCAATATTGCTCGCTGGTTACCACAAATGTTCTATTTTTTCTTTGCTTACAAGCAACTAAAAAGTCAGCATAAGGAAATTGTCTTTTCGGTTCCTAGCGGAAATTTCGGAAATATTTGTGCCGGATTTATGGCCCAAAAGCTAGGATTGCCTGTTCGTCATTTGGTGGCGGCCACCAATGTCAATGATACGGTTCCAAACTTTCTAAAATCAGGTCAATACGATGCCAAACCTTCAATAGCGACTATTTCAAATGCGATGGATGTTGGGAATCCGAGTAATTTTGTACGCATCCAACAAATATTTGACAATCACTTTGATAAACTAAAAGAACATTTATTTTCCTATTCGTTTTCTGATGAAGACACTCGAATGGCAATGAAAGAAATCCACTCCGATTCAAATTACGTAGCCGATCCTCATGGAGCCGTTGGTTACTTGGGATTGAAAACCTATGGGTTAAAAGAAAACCAGATTGGCGTCTTTTTAGAAACTGCTCATCCGGTTAAATTTTTGGATGTGGTGAAGAACACTTTGAATGTGGATGTGGAAATTCCATCTCAAATTCAAAAAGTCATGGATCGCGAGAAAGAGCGCATTCCGATAAAAAGTTATGAGGATTTGAAAGGTTTTTTGAATTCTTAAACGACTATTTAATCTCAAGAATTTTGTCTTTTGTAAATCCGAAGTAGGTAGCCTTTTCTTTGTTGATTTTGGCATTCAATCCAGTAAACTCACTAAAGGCTGGTAAAATAATTTCATCCTTGGTTTGAATGTAACAAGGAAGTTTGACGCGTTGTCTCCCCTTTCCTTTTAGCAAGACTCCTGGGTGCAAATGACCCGAAATGGTGATCTGATCTTCATTCAAAGAATAATTCTCGGTATCGTGTACAAAGTCAAACTGTCCAAATGTGGCTTTTAATTCGTAGTAGACAATGTTCAAATCTTCGTAAATCTGATTCTTCAGGCGATCGTGATTTCCTTTAATCAATACAAATTCGATCTCAGAAAATTGAAGCAACCAGGTTTTAAAAGTGTCTAAATCTTTGTTGTATTCGGCATGAAACAAATCACCGACCACTATAACTTTTGAAGGTTGAAAGAATTGAATTAAGTCCGACAAGCGACTCAAATCATTCAGCAGTATGTCCTTGGAAATTGGAATCCCGAATTTCTGAAAATGCGCTGATTTACCCACATGCAAATCGCTAAGAACCAACGAATCAATTTCTTGAATAAACAGGCAACGAGCTGTGGTTAATACTAGCTCTTGGTCTTTAAGGATGATATTCTTTTTGACTAGGCCTCCCATTCCATCGACTGTTTTTGCATTCGCTCAATTCTTTTTCCTAATTCCTCGTTGGTTAATAATCCGCGCAAACTATCCACCTTTAATGGGAAACTCAGTGGCGTGAAGCCTTTTGATTTTTTCACTACAATGGTCGACTTGCTTATCCGATCAAAGGCTTCTTGCAAACGTGCCGATTCCAATTGATAATCGAAAACCTCGGTATATGCTTGTCTCAACAGTAAGTTTTGAGGTTCATAATCGGACAACACTCGAAAGATCAAACTTGAAGAAGATTGCAAGCTTTTGTGTGTTTTTCTGGCTCCAGGTTGGGTTTGAACTACCAAGCCCGCAATTTGAGCAATGTCTCTGAACTTTCGCGAAGCCATTTCACTGGCATTGATACTGGCCGTTACATCGGCTATCAAATTCTCTTTGGACAATACGTCTTGAACATTTTCTTCATTCAAAGGAATGTATTGATCACTTAGCAATTCAAATCCGTAATCGTTCATAGCAATGGTGAAGGTTAATGGCGTAATTTGAGCCAATCGATAGGCTACCAAAGAGGCCATAATTTCATTCACCAATCTACCTTCAAAGGGATACATAAAAACATGAAATCCTTCCTTGGTTTTGATGAGTTCCACCAAAAATTCGTTAATCGTTGGTATGTGAGAATTGGACTGTTGGTTCTTTAATAAGGGATGCAAAAACTTCAATTCGCGCTCACGGCCTGTTGCCGAAATAGCATCGCTCAATTTTACTCGTAAAAAATGACTCAAATAAGAAGACAAAGGCAAACGACCCCCATTCCAACTTGGGGTAATGGCTTTTTTCTTTCGGCTATTTTTCACAATGATGGTCATGTCTTTGATGTACTGAATTTCTAAAACACGACCACTCAAGGTAAAAGCATCGCCCTTCTTTAATTTAGAAATAAAGTACTCCTCAACCATTCCTACATATCCACCTTTTTGGTATTTCACCTTTAACATCACCTCGCTAACAATCACTCCGATATTCATGCGATGCAACATGGAAATCCGCCTACTCTTCACCCGATAAACCTCATCTTCATCTACCATCACCTTATGAAATTCTTCATAGGCATTTAAGGTGCTTCCACCTTTGGTGATGAAATGCAAACACCAATTGAATTCTTCTTGAGTAAGATATTGAAAAGCAAATGCTGATTTCACAATCTCAAAAGTTTCTTCCTTTTTAAATCCTTCTCCTACGGCCAATGTAACGAGAAACTGCACCAAGACATCGAAGGGTAAAATCATCGGTAGTCTTGCCTCCATTTCTTTTTGTTTGATAGCCTCCTTCACAGCAGATATTTCAATGAGTTGTAAGGTATGCGTGGGAACAAAATAGATTTTAGAAGTTTCAAAAGGAGAATGGCCACTACGTCCTGCACGTTGCATAAATCGTGCAATACCTTTGGAAGATCCAATCTGAATCACGCAATCTACTGGTTTAAAATCGACCCCAAGATCTAATGAAGACGTACAAATTACTGCTTTTAGCAATCCATCCGATAAAGCTTCTTCAATAAAGTTACGTTGCACTTTGGCAATGGATCCATGGTGAATGGCGATTTGCCCAGCTAGGTCTGGGGCTTCATCCAAAATGATTTGATACCAAAGTTCGCTCTGATTCCGCGTATTGGTGAATACCAGGGTGCTGGTATTTTCATAGATGATTGGGATGATTTTCGAACTCAACGATTTCCCGAGATGACCTGCCCAAGACAATTCTTCAACCTCATCTGGGAGAATGGAAACAATCTTCAATTTCTTTTGTTCCTTGGCTTTGATCATGATGGTTTTCACCGCGGGATTCGGAATCAAAACTTGCATGGCTTCATCCAAGTTTCCAATAGTAGCCGAAATCCCCCAAACAGAGACTGATTTTGCAAGGGTTTGAATTCTGGTAATCGCTAATTGAGTTAAAACACCTCGCTTGGAACCTAACAATTCGTGCCACTCATCCACCGCAATACATTGCACATTTCGAAACCATTTTGAATTGTTTTTCTGAGAAAATAGCAACTGAATCGTTTCGGGGGTTGTCAACAGAATGTCTGGCATGAGTCGTTCTTGCCGCCTCCGATCTTTTTGAGGCGTATCACCGTTTCGAACTTCGGCCACCCAATCCAATCCAATTTCTTCGAGAGCCTCATTCATCGCTTTTGCCAAATCTTTAGCCAAGGATCTCAACGGACTTATCCATATGAGTTTGAGCCCTTTTTTAGATTTTTCGGGATGATTCAAATGCTGAATGACTACCCCAAGAAACACCGAAAAAGTTTTACCAAAACCCGTTGGTGCCACCACCAAACCAGAATACCCATTGGCATATTTTTGCCAAGTACGCTGCTGGAAATCAAAAGGCTGCTGCCCTTTTTCAGCCATCCAATTCTGGATGATTTGGTATCCCTGGGTTTGTTTAAAATTTTTCAATTTGTTCTTTAGTTCTTATTGTTCTCGATACAATTCTGAAGGACTTCAGAATCACTCGAACTGACAACTAGTTCCTAGTTTTGAATTAGAGCCTTAACACTTTCAATGGTATCGATATCTTTTACCGTCTTATCTCTTCGCCATCGCTTTATACGAGGAAAACGCAGCGCCACACCACTTTTATGACGTTTGCTAAATCCGATCCCCTCAAACGCAATTTCAAAGACCAGTTCAGGTTTTACAGTTCGAACCGGACCAAATTTTTCAATTTCATTTTTGGTAACCCATCTTGAAATCTCTGTAATTTCCTTATCGGTTAATCCTGAATATGCCTTTGCAATGGTTACCAATTTATCTTCTGCTTGCACGGCGAAGGTATAATCGGTGTATTTTGAACTTCGTCGTCCGCTTCCTCTTTGGGCATAAATCATCACCGCATCAATGGTCAGGGGATCTACTTTCCACTTGAACCAATCTCCTTTTTTTCGACCAACGTGGTACACGGATGATTTGCGTTTTAACATGAGACCTTCACTATTGAAATTCCGCGCGTTTTCTCGAATTTCATACAAGGCGTTCCACTCTGAAAACTCGATGATTTCAGACAGCCTTACGGTATCTGTCTCTCGATTTTCAAGAACTACTTCCAATTTTTTACGACGTTCTTCCATAGATTGTTGGGTGACATTCTCACCCTGAAATTCAAGCAAATCATAGGCAAAAAATCCGACCGGAATCTCTTGCATCATTTTTTTAGAAACATTCTTTCGATTGAGTCGTTTTTGCAAATCGTTGAAGAGCAAAACACCTTCCTTCTTCACGGCTAGAATTTCACCATCAATCACAAAATCATGCGGAAATGTTAGAAAGTATTCCACCAACTCTGGAAATTGATTGGTCACCAATTCCTCTCCGCGCGACCAAATAAAAACCTCATTATTCCTTTTGATTACGAGTCCGCGAATTCCGTCCCATTTGTATTCTACTTGCCACTCGTTGGGATTTCCCAATTCGTCCAATTCTTTATCCAAAGCATAGGCCAGACAAAAAGGATAAGGTTGTGAGTTGTCGTAATTGATATGAGCTCCAGAAATTAAGTCCTCAAAAGAAGTCTCTTTGGGATGCCAATTTCCAACCAAACTATGCATGATTTGATTGGGATCTTTATCGGCGTATTTTGCCAAGGCATTGACCAAGGTTTTCTTTGAAACACCAATTCGAAAACTACCTCCAATAAACTTATTGAACAGCAATCGCTGATAGTCATCCAAAGAATTCCATGATGCTAATACGTAATCTTTTTTCTCGTCTTCAGGTTTAGACTTTAGCTCAATAATTTCACTCAACCACTGATGCAAGGATTTCTCATTTTGAGATTCATTGGGTGGCAAGACCAAGGCTAAGGTTTCGCCTAAATCGCCCGTTGCCCCATAACTTTCCAAAAAAAGCCATTCTGGTATTTGGGCGACTTCAATACACCACTCTCGCAACAAGGTAGTTTTTACTGGTCGTGATGGTCTTTTTCCCGTGAACAAGGCAATTGCCCAGAGTTTGTCTTGATCAGAAGCCTGTTCAAAGAACGACACCAATGCTTCAATTTTTGCATTGGTCTTGTTGGTCATTTCTATGGATTGTAATTTCTCAGCAAATAATTTCATCAGGCTTCAATAGCTTCTTCTGATTTGGAAAGTTCTTCTTCTCCATACAACGTGTTCAACTCTTTGGCATAAATGCCTTTTTCATTCAAATATTTCGATAACACTGCTTGGTAACCGTGTGTTACATAAACTTTCTCTGCTTCCGTTTCTTTAATGGTTTGTAACAATCCGTCCCAGTCGGCATGATCGCTAATGACAAAACCTGCATCCACCCCACGCCATCTTCTATTGCCACGAATTTGCATCCATCCACTACATATGGCAGTAGCAGCATTGGGAATTCGTTTCAACATTCGACTACCCAACAATGCAGGTGGTAACACAACAATCTTGTTCTGAACTTTCTTTTTATCAAAATCGGCCATGATTAATTCAGACTTCGGCAATTCGATTCCCGCTGAATTGATAGCCAGATTTGTTTTATGAATGGCATTATGAACGAAAATAGGAGCTACATGCTCTACCAATTTTAGAATACGTTGTGCTTTACCCAAGCTATATCCGAAGAAAACAGAAGTACGATTCTTTTTTTGGTTTTCTAAAACCCATTGAATGAGTTCTTGTTGCAATCGTTCTTCGCTCTTCCATTTGTAAATGGGTAACCCAAAGGTACTTTCAGTGATAAACTCATGGCATTTTACGGGTTCGAAAGGAACCGTTAAAAAATCGGGCTGGGTTTTGTAATCCCCGGTAAAAACGACCACATAACCCTTGTATTCGAGTTTGATTTGTGCCGATCCGATGATATGACCTGCAGGAAAGAAAGTAACCTTTACTCCATTGATAACAATCGTCTCATTATACCCCAAACTTTGCACATTGATATGACTTCCGATTCGATGTTGCAAAATGGGTTTGCTATGATGGTGACAAAGATACTTTTTGTTTCCCCATCGCGCATGGTCTGCATGACCGTGTGAAATAATGGCATAGTCTACCGGATACCAAGGATCTAAATAGAATTTTCCTGGCTTGCAATAAATGCCTTTTTTGGTATAGGTGACGAAACTCAAAGTAAACGGGATTAAAGTGTAAAAATACAACCTTATCGGGAGTTTCTAAAAATTGTTATTTTCGAGTATTGTTTGAAAAACCATGAGAAGAATTTATTTCATTTCGATTTTCTTGATGAGTCTGAATCTGATGAGTCAGACGAAGTTTGAAATGACAGCAAACGGTCTTTCCCCAACTGTTGTTGGTTTGGAAGTTGCCAACATGTCAAAAGAGACGCTTTTTTCAAAGACACTGCAGTGGATTGAAGACAATGCAAAATCCTTTCAATTAAAAGTGATTACAAAGATTGAAAACGAAGAACTTGTTTTCGAAAGCACCCAAAACAATGCAGTAGTTTATGACAAACAATACAATCATGTGAAATATTCAATCAGGATTCGTTTTACCGAGAATAAAGTTGTCTTTGCCCCTACTGGCATCCAACGGAAAGTAAATAGCAAATACGATATGGGTTGGAAAGATGTGGATCTTAAGAATAGCGGGAAATATTTCAAAAGAGGAAAGCTAGTTCGGAAACACAAGTCATACATCAAAGGCCTGATGAATCATTTAAATCAATTACTCGAAGACTTCCATACGCATATTTCAAAACACTAATTTTTTTATTCAATATCTAGAGAAAGTAGCTGTAACAAATCCAAAGCGCACAAGTCTTTCTAAAGAGTAAATAATCATGAAGGGAGACGGAGTGGTTAAATTTCCTTTGCTCGAAGTTCTAGAAACTTCAACATCTCTAAAAACTAGTGTTTATGAAAAAACTTTACGCATTTCTACTTTTCATACTATTGGTAAGCTGCCAACAAAAGAACAAAGTACGGTTTGTCACCATTGATGGTGTTCAAATTCATATTCAAGAATTTGGAAAGGGAAAACCCACAGTTCTTTTTGAGAATGGCATGGGATCTTCATTGGAAACTTGGGGAGGAATTCCGAACATCCTATCGAAAGAGACCAGTGTGTTTTTGTATGATCGAGCGGGGGTTGGAAAATCATACCCTTCAACTCAAAAACGGACGATTCCCAATATGATTAAAGAATTACGGGAAGTATTACACAATGAAAACATTAGACCACCTTACATTTATGTAGCACATTCTATGGGGTCCTATGTTGCGCGATTTTTTGCAAGCGAATACCCCGATGAGATCCAAGGAATTTTATTGGTAGATCCATCTCCAGATCTTATGTATGATGGCTATTCCAAAAGGGAATACGAAGAATTTGAAGCCATTGGAGACGATTCATTTAAAAATGCGAGCAAAGGAGAATGGTTGGAATGGAAAAACTATTTACCCAATAGAAAATACGTTCAAAAAAAACCTATTTCGGATGCTATCCCCATGATTATTCTCTCGGCGACTCAATGGGATTTTTACGATTTTCATGAAAAAATTATGAATCAACATCCCAAATCAAAACACCTAAAAATTGAAGGAGGACATAACTTGCATGAAGAAAAACCTGAACTAATTGTGAAACTAGTTCAGGAATTAATAAAAATGTAGGACAGTATTCATTGTCTACTGCCTTACATTTTGATGTTTTTTACGATTGGACTTCAAGTTTTCGTGCCTTGACTCCTTGCAATAGTGGGTTCTTATAAAGCAAGAAAAATAGGCCTACCACGAAAGCAATGAGTAAAGGGATTACCTGTTCATTGGTCGTTTCATATCCCATATAGTATCCCGTAAACAAAACAATCACATCCACCAAAACATGGGCGGTGATGACAGCTCCCAGGGATTTGAATTCGTCTGCAATGAAACTGAATGAAGTAGAAACAAACAAATAGGCCAAAATTAGAGAAACAGGTAGAAAATGCATCAATGCAAATAAAACTGCGATTCCGATAAAAGAGGCGATTTTGGGATAGGTCCTTACCAATGTATTTTGAATGATTCCACGATACACGGTTTCTTCCACCACACCAGCTGTCAAAGCCACCGAAAATAATAAAGGTAAAGCCAAGGTGGCACTGTAATTTTCAAAAAGCTTGAAAAAGGCAAGTTGTTCTTCTGGGACATCTTTGAAAAGGAATGAAAAAAGAGAAATTGCGGAGATGGTAATCAGTATGATTCCAACAATTCGAAACCATACATTCGAATCGCTCAAATTCAAGTCCATTTTAATTTTTACATCTTCTGGTTGATTGAAGTTGGTAAATCGCTGAACCAATTTCCAAAATCCAAAAAGCACGACCATTGTAAAGGCCAGCGCCCAAGGAATTTCTGAACCAGATTGTAGGTTAAAAACTACGGTACTCTGTATAAGTATGATAACAGGGTACATGACCACACAGTTGATCAAAATTACTTTAATCCAAGCAGGTATTTTGTTCCAAATGTTTTTCATTTTTATTAATTTTTAAATTCGAAACAAAGAAATAATAGCTCTTGGGTATGGAAGTCCGTTTAAGATGATTCGGACGTTTTAAGGTTTAAATGGACCTTTTTAGCTTAATCGATACTCTTTGGGAGTCATTCCTGTTTTCTCCTTAAAGATTTTATTGAAGGTAGATTTACTTCGAAATCCGTTTTGATAAGCCAATTGTATGACTTGCTCATTGGTTTCCTTTAGTTGTTTTTTAATCGCCTCTACTCTGTACGAATTGATCAAATCGTAAAAATTTTCATATTCAGTACTCTTAATAAGGGCGGTTAATTCGGCGGGCTTCATTTGCATATATTCGGCAAGAGACCCCAAACTCAACTCATCATCTAAATAATATTCTTCGGTTGCTAAAAGGTTTTTCAACTTGGCTACCTCCTTCTGATTCTTGTCAGCTTTTACAATTTCCTTTTCAACAGATTCGGAGGGATTGATAATGCTTACCGGTTTGTAAACCTGTTCAAGCAAAAAGAAATTAAAGACCATGCTCAGCAAGACGAATAGTATGATTAAGATATTTCCAAACACAATCCGATTGGTGAAGGGGAACATGTAATTGATGAAATACACCACAAACGGAATCACGAAAAAGGCAATCCACAACCATTGGAACTTCTGCACCCAATTGATGGTGAGATGATCAATATTTGAAAAATTCAACTTCAATTCTTGATTGTATGAAGTGGTGATTCGAACACTCAAAAACAGGTAAATTAAAGTAATTCCAAGTAAAAATGTGATGAATATCACATCTTCAAAGGATACTATGGTTTCTGTTTGATTAAGTTTCATTGCATAATCATTGTAGGTTTGCAATACGAACTCTGGTTCGATAAAAGCCATGTAAGCCGAATATAGAAACACAAAGAGAAAGGGTATAAAATGCCACCAAACTTTTCGGAATGACTTCTTTGGCTGTAACAAGGATCGTACATACAGCCAAACCAATAATCCGTCTAAAAAAAACAAGGCTTGATCATAGATAACCAGATGCGGATTGTCCATTAGCTCATTATCTCCCTTGATGAAGGATAACCCAAATCTCAAAATCCACAACAATTGAAGTGCAATGGCAATCCTCCGATTGACGAGTTTTAATCCTCCATGACGGATAAGGTGAAAACAAACAAAAAGACTAATCCCAATGGCAGAAATTAGCAGAAAACCAATTGATTTGTTGAAAATATCCATGAAATTTCAAGATAAGAAATAAAGGAGAACAACAAAATTTAATGGTTAATTTTGCTTTAGCATTACCAAGGTAACAATGAACAAAGAACGCGTAAAAGAAGGCATCATCAATGGTTACAGAGATTTCATTTTTGATCGGTATCAATTTGAGGCCATCAAAGAAAAGTATGACATTCCGGTTTCCATCGATGAAAGCGTTCTTTCCGAACTACGAGCCTACTACCTTACCCATGTGTATCCCGAGTATTCAGAACGACAAGCTTTAAACGAGGCATTCAATAGCCTGGATAAATACATCCAGCAGCCCCAAAAGTTGATTGCCATATTATTTGATGCCTCAAAGCTACTCTTTAAGTATGGCAGAAGTCTACCTAAAATTTTGGGAACTGGACTCAAAGCATTGAAAACCTTCAAATCAGCATCCAACTTTGAAAACACTTTGGTAAAAGATGCTTTACAAAAAAAGCTTGAGGGACCTTATGATGAAGAAAAGATTAAAGTTTTATTAAAATCAATTCCCAGAGATGAAATTGATGCCTTTATTGAGACTTCACATGCACTTTTTGAAACCTTATACGATCGACCTCAGGTAAAGAAAATCAAGGAGATCATTCGATACATCATCGCAGTGATGAAGAAAAATTCGAGTCGTTATTCCAAAGATCAGATCAAAGGATTGGAAATGGGTTTCGCCTTACTGGATGAAGGTGATGCGCTCTTGCAGCAATTACCCAAAAAGGATCAACAACGATTGATTGACCTTATTACAGAAATTGAAACGGACATGTTGAATGACCTCTAAATAATGGATACAAAAAACCTCTTCGAAAATGAAGAGGTTTTTTGTTGGCCCAGTAGGACTCCCTTCGACTGCGCTCAGGATTAACTTCTCGTCCTAAATCTCGTTAAAAAAGAAAAATCCCAGTTCCAAATGACTTAGAACTGAGATTTCGAATTTCCGTTGGCCCACTAGGACTCGAACCTAGAATAACGGCACCAAAAACCGGTGTGTTACCATTACACCATGGGCCAATGCTAAAAGCGGATGCAAATTTAAAGCAATCTTTCAATTTTTCAAACAATTTTATTCAAATTTTGAATTTAACAAACTTTTAAAAGCTTTTAAACGTTTCTTAGAAGCTTAACAGCTTTAAATTCTTAAATTCGTCCAGTTATTTCAAACCATATGACTTCAGAAAAATTTAAAAAATGGAACCTCATTTTAGGTTGGTTCTCTTTTCTAGTTGCACTGATTACCTACACACTTACCCTCGAGCCAACTGTTAGTGCTTGGGATGTTGGAGAATATATTTCAACAGCCGTTAAATTAGAAGTAGGCCATCCTCCAGGAGCACCGCTCTTTCAAATGATGGGTGCCTTTTTCGCCATGTTTACGACCGACGTTTCTCAAATCGCCAAAATGGTAAACTTTATGTCGGCCTTAGCCAGCGCCTTTACCATTCTTTTTATGTTTTGGACCATTACCAATTTGGCCTTAAAACTGGCAACCAAAGGTGGGAAAGATCTTTCTGAAGGAAAATACATCGCTATCTTAGGAAGTAGTTTGGTAGGTGCCTTAACTTATACCTTTTCCGATAGCTTTTGGTTTAGTGCTGTAGAAGGCGAGGTATATGCCATGTCTTCCTTTTTAATGGCCATCTTGTTTTGGTTAGGTTTGAAATGGGAGAGTGAAATTCATACACCTAGAGGAAACAAATGGTTGATTCTCATCAGCTTCATTGTTGGGTTATCTTTCGGAGTACACATCCTTTCCCTACTTGTGATTCCGTCTATTGTGATGCTGTATTTCTTTAAAACCTACAAAAACATCACTTTAAAAACGACGGCAATCGCATCGGTTATATCAGTATTGATATTGGCCTTTGTATTCAAATTCTTATTCCCGTTCACACTCAAATTCTTTAGTGCGTCAGAGTTGTTCTTTATCAATTCAATCGGATTACCCTACAATTCAGGATCCATTATTGCGGCCATTATTCTTGTTGCAGCCTTCTATTTCGGATTGAAAAAAACACGTCAAAAAAACAAAGTTCAGGCCAACACACTCATTCTTTCGGTAATGTTCATCATGATTGGATTCTCCTCGTGGATGATGCTTCCCATTCGGGCGAATGCCAACACAACCATCAATGAGAATAATCCGTCTAGTGCGCGAGAACTATTGGCCTACTATGAACGTGAGCAATATGGAGATGCCAATGTGTTTTACGATACCTATTATTCAAATTCCTATAACAGACAACAAGATCCAGATCAGCCTTACAAAGACGATAAACCCAAATATGAAAAGAAAGACGGGAAGTATGTCATTGTAAACAAATACAAAAATGTGGTTCCGAATTGGTCAGACAAACACAAAGGCTTTATTCCTCGAATGGTAGATCCTTCCAAAGAGAAAATGTACAAAGCCATTGCTGGAATCAAACCAAACAGCAAACGCCGACCAACCTTTGCAGAAAACCTAAAGTTCATGTTCAGTTTCCAGTTTGGCTATATGTACGGAAGATACTTTATGTGGAATTTTGTGGGAAGGCAAAACGACATTCAAGGAAACCTGGATATTTTCAATGGAAACTGGTTGAGTGGCATCAAATTTATTGATGAAATGCGCCTTGGATCACAGGACAATCTACCTTCTCAAGTCTTGGAAAACAAAGGTCGAAACACCTATTATTTCCTTCCCTTAATCCTCGGATTAATCGGACTCTTATACCACATTCGAAATGATAAAGAGAATTTCTATGCCTTGTTGGTATTCTTTGTTTTTACAGGCTTTGCCATCATCTTTTACACCAATCCAAAACCTTTTGAACCTCGAGAAAGAGACTATGCAGTGGTTGGAAGTTTCTACATCTTTGCTATTTGGGTTGGACTTGGTGTGTATGCCTTATATGAGTACCTGAAACATGTAGCGAACAAAAAGACCATTGCCATTACGGTAAGTGTTTTGTCGTTGATTCTTGTTCCGAGTTTGATGGCCTCAGAAAATTGGGATGACCACGACAGATCCAATCGGTATACCACTCGCTTGAATGCACAGGCCTATTTAGAAAGTTGTGATCCAAATGCCATCATGTTTACCATTGGGGATAACGATACTTTCCCATTGTGGTACATGCAAGAAGTGGAAGGCATTCGAACCGATATCAAATTGATCAATACGAGTCTTTTCGCAACCGATTGGTATGTGGATCAAATGAAGCGAAAAACTTACAATGCACCTCCAATTCCGTCGCAGTTGACCCATGATCAATACAAATACGGAAGTTTGGATATTGCCTATTACATTGAACATCCTCGATTTAAAGACAGCGCTATTTCCATTCAAGATTTCATGCGTTGGATTCAGTCTGACAATGATGCTACATACTACATCGACGAAGAGAATGATGTTCGTGAAAAATTCTATCCGACCAATAAAATTCGAATTCCGGTTAATAAGGAGAATGCTCTTAAAAGCGGAATTGTTGCTCAAAAAGATGCCGATAAAATCGTGGACTATATTGATATCGAAATTGACGATCGAGGCATTACCAAGAATCGAATTTTAATGCTAGACATTCTAGCCAATTTTGATTGGAAGCAACCGATTTACTTCACCGGTGGCGCCAATGCAGAGGATGAGTACATTTGGATGAAAGACTGGCTTCAATTAGACGGAGTGGCTTTTAAATTGGTGCCGATTAGAACTCCTACCAAGATGTATAATGAAGAAGGAAAAGTAGTTCGTGAGTTGACCTTGTTCGATATTGGTAGAATTGACCCAGAAAAAATGGAGAAAAACCTAATCAATCTCGATTGGGGTAACATCAATGATGGTAAAATCTACCTGGACGAACAAACCAAACGAAATACCATCTCCTTGAGAAATAGTTTCCAACGCTTAGCAGAAGCTTACGCTGTGGAAGGTGATACCATTAAAGCCAAAGAAATGTTGGATTTCTCCATTGAGAAAATGCCAATTAAAGACTTTGACCATTATACTCTTTCGGTAGGTTATCCAGAAATGTATTATCAATTGGGGGCGAAAAAAGAAGCCAGAGAAACTGCAGAAACCCTACTCACATTATTTGGGGAAAAAGCACTCTGGTTAAGTACTTTCTCTCGTGATTTCACAGAGATCATTATTGATGAAATAGACACTACCTTGTACATCTACAACTCGATCTTAAGTGATATCAAGAAATACGATGACAAGGCTTATTATGAATCAAAACAAGAAGAGTTTACCAAAATCATGAAACTCTTCAGTCACCTGATAGAAGAATAAAAAAAAAAGCTCCTTTCAAGGAGCTTTTTTTATACATATTGTTGAACGAGACCTATGAGCGTATTGGCATCTTGGTAACCGGTTTGACGCCATTTCATCTCTCCGTTTTTATAAATCATAAATGTCGGATTTCCCTTCACTCGAAGTGCATCAGCAAGAATCTCATTCTTATCGATATCAATTTTAATAACCTTGGCTGTTGTTCCCAAGGCGGCAGCTACGTCTCGCAAAGTATCCACGCTGTTCTCTGCTCCATCCCAATCGGAATAGAAGTCGATTAAAACAGGTTTGTTTACATTAATTATTTCACCAAACTTGGCCATAAAATTTCTTACTTGACGTGTGATTGCAATCCAAAAACTGGAGTGCTCTTATACAAATATAAAAATTTTACCGAAATAGACTGATTATCAGGCCTTTTTAAGTTCTATGACCGAAATCTCAGGCCAAATCCCAACACGACCTGGAAAAGCGTGATAGCCAAATCCTCGGTTCACGTTGATGTATCTTCCGAATTCTTCATACAATCCGGCCCATTGCTTGTAGACATATTTAGAGGGACTCCATTTGATGATTCCTGGTATTTCTATACCCATTTGAAGTCCGTGCGTATGACCACTCAAGGTTAAATGATAGTTGAAATCATCCTTTTTTACTTTGTATTCCCAATGACTAGGATCGTGGGTCATCAAAATTTTGAAATCGTCTTTATCGACATTGGCAGAGGCCTTTTGTAAGTCTCCTTTCTGATTAAAACCTCTTCCCCAGTTTTCAACTCCGAGTAAAGCAATTTTATCATTGCCTTTGGTTAAATAACGATGTTCGTCAAGTAATAAATCGAAGCCTATCTTCTCATGAATTCCCTTGACATCTTCAAAATTCTGAACCTTAGCCTCTTTGCTTTCCCAATTCATATAATCACCATAATCGTGATTTCCCAAAATGGAATACTTCCCTTCTTTGGCTTCCAATTGTGAAAAGACATCAATCCATTGATCCATTTCATCAGCCTTGTTGTTCACAATATCTCCGGTGAAAAGAATTACATCTGACTTCTGTTGATTGATCAAATCTACTCCGTATTGAATCTTTTCCTTATTGGTAAAACTCCCTGAATGAATGTCAGATATTTGGGTGATGGTAAAGCCGTCAAAAGCATCCGGCAAATCCTTAAAACTGAGCTGGTATTTCAATACTTTAAAATTGTACTTTCCTTGAATGATTCCGTAGATAAAAGACGAAAAAGGTATGGCTGCCAAAATCAGGGCTAATTGGGACACAAACTTTCTTCTACCTGGTACTGGGAGTGTTTCTGTTCGCGCCAATGCCGAGAATCCTTTTACTGCCAATCGATAAATATCTTCACCAAGCAATACAAAAATGATTACCAATTTGGGTAAAAGAACAGTGAGTAACAGTCCAAAGGTGAGTTGCCCTTGGGGTGTTTGACCTTGACTTCTATTGTAACTAAGCATGGTGTAGAAAAAGTAGATATACACCCCAATACTCAATGCCAAAAATCCATAACGTACAATCTTGCTTTTTGAAACTGTCTTAAAAGCCTGAAAGGAATAAAACTCTACAGCCACAATAAGTACTGATAGAATAATCAAAGGAACAATCCAACGTGACATACGGTCTAAATTTGAGTTGGTAAAGATAGCTCGAATTAACAGATTCAATTTTAACTTCCTGTTAAAGTTTCGTAGCTTTAGAAGCTCTAAAAAACTTCATATGTCTGGTTCAAAACGCCTTTTTTTAGTTGATGCATACGCTCTCATTTTCAGAGGATATTATGCATTCATCAAGAATCCAAGAATCAATAGCAAAGGGTTGGATACCTCTGCCATTATGGGATTTATGAATTCCTTATTGGATGTCATCAAAAGGGAACGACCAGATCATTTGGCGGTTTGTTTTGACAAAGGAGGAAGCGCCGATCGGGTAGAAATGTTTGAAGCCTACAAGGCCAATCGACAAGAAACTCCAGAGGCCATTAAAATTGCCGTGCCTTATATTGAAGAAATCTTAAGGGCGATGCACATTCCGATTATGGTGAAAGAAGGGTATGAGGCAGATGACATTATCGGAACACTTTCCAGACAAGCTGAAAATGAAGGATTTACCACCTACATGGTGACCCCAGATAAGGATTTTGCTCAATTGGTTACCGACAAGATCTTTATGTACAAACCTCGTTTTGGAGGCGGATATGATATTTGGGGGATTCCTGAGGTGAAAGAGAAATTTGGTGTTGAACGTCCTGAGCAAGTCATCGACTTTTTAGGAATGATGGGCGATGCTTCAGATAACATACCTGGATTACCAGGAGTTGGAGAAAAGACTGCCAAAAAGTTCTTGGCTCAATTTGGCTCGATGGAAGAGCTTTTGGCAAATACCGATCAATTAAAAGGAAAAATGAAGGAGAAGGTTGAAGCGAATAGTGAACTAGGGCTTCTTTCAAAAAAATTGGCTACCATTATGTTGGATGTTCCAGTAACCTTTGATGCGAATGATTTTACCTTAGATCAGCCAGATACTGACAAAGTGAAAGAGTTGTTCAACGAACTCGAATTCAGACAGCTGTTGACCAACTTCCTCAAAACCTTTAGTACAGAAACCACAACCCAAAGCGAAAACACAGCTTCGACAACAAGTGCGAGTGCTTCTACTCCTGCTTCAAGTTCCAGCTCAAGCGGACAGTTTGACTTATTTGCAGCCCCAGGTTCTGGGAATGTAAGTACTGAGGAAGGCGGATTAAAAGACATCAAAAATACCGACCATTTTTACCAACATGTTAATACGCCTTTAGCTCGAAAAATTCTGTTGCAACAATTAATGCAACAATCATCCGTATGTTTCGATACCGAAACCACAGGATTGAAAGCTTTGGAAGTTGAATTGATCGGAATCGCTTTTTCATGGGAAAAAGGAAAGGGATATTATGTTTCTTTCCCCGAAGATCAAGACGAAACTCAAGCTATTTTGGATGAATTTGTTCCTTTTTTCAATTCGGAAAGCATCGAAAAAGTCGGACATAATTTGAAGTACGATATCAAAGTATTGTCCAATTACAATGTGTCCGTTAAAGGACCACTTTTTGACACCATGATCGCACATTATTTGATTAATCCAGACATGCGTCACAACATGGATGTGCTATCGGAAACCTATTTGAATTACAAGCCGGTTTCCATTACCGAATTAATTGGTAAAAAAGGAAAAAACCAGCTCTCGATGCGTGTAGTTCCGGTAAAAGATCAAACCGAGTATGCAGTTGAAGATGCTGATATTACTTTTCAGTTAAAAGAACACTTTACCAAAGAATTGGAAAGTGGACATCTAACGGAACTGTTTTCCAAGGTTGAAATTCCGCTTGTTTCGGTGCTAACAGCCATGGAAATTGAAGGAATAAAAATCAATACCGAGTTCTTAAATGGTCTTTCAACCGAGTTAACCAAAGATATTCAAGGATTGGAAACCGCCATTTATGAGCAGGCTGGTGAAACTTTTAACATTGCCTCTCCAAAACAATTAGGTTCTATTTTATTTGAAAAACTGAAATTGGTAGACAAACCGAAAAAGACAAAAACTGGTCAGTATTCTACGGCAGAAGATGTCTTGTCTTACTTGGCCAAGGACCATAAAATTGTACGGGATATACTCCAATTCAGACAGTATAAAAAACTACAGAGTACTTATGTGGATGCGCTTCCGAATGAGATCAATCCGAAGACTAATAGAATCCACACCGTATATGCTCAAGCGGTGGCAGCTACAGGGCGATTAAGTTCTAACAATCCGAATTTGCAAAACATTCCTATTCGAACCGAAAGAGGTAGAGAAGTTCGGAAAGCCTTCATACCGAGGAGTGAAGAATATGTATTGTTGGCAGCCGATTATAGTCAGATAGAATTGCGAATTATTGCAGCTCTTAGTGAGGAAGAAAATATGATGTCTGCTTTTCAAAACGGCGAAGATATTCATGCCTCCACTGCAGCCAAAGTATTTAATGTAGCCCTAGAAGATGTTACTCGTGAACAACGTAGCAATGCAAAAACTGTCAACTTCGGAATCATTTATGGAGTTTCGGCCTTTGGATTGAGTAATCAAACAAATCTAACACGAAGCGAATCGAAAGAGTTGATTGACACCTACTACGAAACCTATCCGAAGTTAAAGGCATACATGGCCAATCAAATCAATTTTGCTAGAGAAAATGGCTATGTGGAAACTGTTTTAAAACGACGTCGTTACTTAAAAGATATCAACTCTAGAAATGCAGTAGTTAGAGGCGCTGCCGAACGAAATGCGGTGAACGCGCCAATTCAAGGATCTGCCGCCGACATCATCAAATTAGCCATGATCAATATCCATAAAAAGTTAGCAGAAGGTCAGTATAAAAGTAAGATGTTACTTCAGGTGCATGACGAATTGGTTTTTGATGCCCATAAAGATGAGTTGGACAAATTAAAACCTATGATCAAAACCGAAATGGAGAACGCCTTTACCTTGTCGGTTCCTTTGGATGTCGAAATAGGTTTGGGAGATAACTGGTTGCAGGCGCACTAAAAAAACACAAATCCAATTCCTAGAGAGATACTATCAATTCGATCATTCTCAAAACCGAGAATGCCCTTTCGATGGAACTCCAATCGGAATACAGGATGCCAACGACTATCACTTTCACCCTGAAATCCTAGTCCGAAACCATAATAGTTTCCATCGGGATAATTGCTAGAGGGTCGCCACATTTTTCCGTATCGAAAATCAGCAAAAAAAGCTTCATCGTCGCGTTCAAAAATATTGTATCGCAACCCTACATAAGCTGGAAAAGCATTGGTGTCATAATTCCAATGATCATCAAATCCGGCATTGACACTAACAGCAACTTTCTTAAAAAACTCATACCCAAATCCTAGACGCAGAAACAATCCGCTTGGAACAATTAGAGGTTCTCCATCATTGGGTTCAACGGTATAAAATTCATTGATAGCTAGTGAAAAGTTGAGCTCTCCGGTAAAAAAAGGTCTTCCTAATTTTTCTTGAGCATCAAGCATCGAACTAGAAAGAAACAGTAGTAGGACAATAATTCTCTTCAAGTGAATGGTTTTCAATGTTACTTTCAAAAAACATGCCTTTTTAAAAATTCCAATATTAATTCTCCTTATTTATCGGAACTATCTATTTTTGTTGGTGCCAAAACAAATCTTAAACCGTTTTAAAATGCAGAAATTAGTATGGGTCTTATTACTCGTTAGCTTTTCAATTGTTGGATGTAAATCAGAAAAAGCATCTGAAGCAAAGGTGGAAAAGGCAAGTTCTTTTTTAGTCTTTGATGGCGACATTAAAGAAGATCGAAAGGCCTACACTACGTTGAATCTAGATGATACTTGTCCGAATCTGCTAGACCCAAGAATCTCTAAAGATGATATTGCTAACATCAACGAAGCTTGGCTAGATCTCAATCAAAATTTAGGTGCCTATTTATCCAAGAATGAATTCAGTTGGAATACCTCAGGTCCCAATGTCAAAGTATGGCACAAGTTTTACTTTCATAAAGATGGGGCATTGAAAGCCTATTTGTTCAAGGTTCAAGATAAAGAAGTTACCAAAGAAGCCAGAGCCAGTTATAAAGCTTTGATGCTCGAATTTTCAAAAACCTACCAACTTCCATTAACGAAAGAAAGTACTTTTGCTCAATGTGGAAAAGGTGTTTTTGAATTATAGTAAAACAAAAAACTCGGCATGAGTATTATTTCCAAAGATATACGCAAAGCAATCAACTTACTCCAAGAGGATCAGCTGGTGGCCATCCCAACAGAGACGGTATATGGGCTTGCAGGAAATATATTCAGTGAAGTTGCGATTGGAAAAATTTTTAAAACGAAGAATCGACCACATTTTAATCCGTTGATTGTTCACATTCCTTCCGTTTCAAAACTGGATCAAATTGTTTCTCATGTTCCAGAGAAAGCAAAGCAATTGGCCGACACATTTTGGCCCGGTTCCTTGACACTCATCTTGCCAAAAAGCGAAAAAATTCCAGATTTAATTACCGCGGGTAAAGATACGGTAGGCGTGCGGGTTCCAAATCATCCAACAACCCTAGAATTGCTTAACCAACTTCCTTTTCCAGTGGCAGCTCCAAGTGCGAATCCTTTTAATCGAATCAGTCCCACAAAACCTGAACACGTAGCTAATTATTTTGAAGGAAAAATTCAAATGGTATTAGACGGAGGGGCCTGTGAAAAAGGATTGGAATCTACCATCATCGGATTTGAAAATGAGGAACCAATTGTCTATCGCTTGGGTGCTATTTCCCTCGAAGATATTGAAGCTGTAATTGGAAAAGTTGCTGTTCGAAACACGAAGGAAAATAGACCTGATGCCCCAGGCATGCTTCTAAAGCATTATGCTCCGAAAACAAAAATTGTACTCTCCGATAATATTGACAGAGATCTTCAACAATATGCATCGGAAAAAATCGGGATTCTAGGATTTGAAAATACCTACAAGCATGCATCAATATCTCATCAAGAAACACTTTCTTCCCAAGGAAATCTGCAAGAAGCAGCCACAAATTTGTACCAAGCTTTGCACCGATTGGACGAACAAGATCTCACCTTAATCCTTGCCGAAAAGTTTCCTGACGAAGGGTTGGGAAAAACCATTAATGATCGATTAAAAAGAGCCTCTTCCTAATTTGACTTAGGTTGAGTAGGTCGGGAAAGTATTGTTTTCCAAAATATACTGAATGTCCTCAGAACGCAAGGGTTTGTTTAAAAACTGATTGACCACGGTGGTAAAATCGGCCTTCTTTCGATCTTTCGGGTCGGTAGATGTAGAAAGCATCACCACAATTTTACTTTGTTCGAAGGTATTGTCAAGCTTCTCATACTCTTCAATAAACTCCCAGCCATCCATTCCGGGCATGTTCAAATCAAGGAATATGAGTTCCGGATAGTGGTATCCTAATTTTGCATTTTCTTTCAAGTAATCCAATGCAGCTTCGGCACTTTGATGAGCAACAATTTCTTTGGCTACCCCTTCTTTTTTAATCACTAATTTGTGTAAAAAGTTAATCGCTGGATCATCGTCAATCAGTAAAATGGTGTCTAACTGTTTCATGATAGTTGTTTTGGAATGGTGAAATAAAATGTACTGCCTTTGCCCAATTCAGATTCAACCCACATGTCTCCGTCGTGCAAACTCACAATCTTTTTACAATGGGCCAATCCGATACCTGTGCCTTCATATTCTTCTTTTAAATGCAATCGTTGGAATATTCTAAATATCTTTTGTTGGTGTTTTTTTGCGATTCCGATTCCGTTGTCTGCCACCGCAAACTTCCATTCATCTCCCATGGATTCGCAACTTATTTTAACTTCTGGTGGAACGCCTTCTCTAGAGAACTTCATTCCGTTGCTAATCAAGTTTTGCAATAACAATCGAATGGCCACTGGGTAAGCTTTCAGCGTCGGCATTTTTCCAATTTCGACGGAAGCATTTTTGCGTTCAATTAAGGAGGCCAAATCGGATTGTAAATCGCCAGCCAATTCGTTCAAATCAACCGTTTGAACCTCTTCACTTTGTCCAATTCTAGAGTAATCCAAGAGGTGTTTGATCAACTGCGTCATTCGTGAAATCGCATCTTGAATGTAATTGAAGATTTGTTTCGCGCTATCGTCAAATTTGTCCTCGTACTCCATCAATAGAATATCAGAGAAACTAGCGATGGTTCGAAGTGGTTCTTGTAAATCGTGTGAAGCAAGATAGATGTATTGCTCGAGTTCTTTGTTCTTCTCTTCAATTTCCTTGAAGTGTGAAGATGCTAAATAAGCTTCTCTATCTTTCTTTTTGGTAATATCCTGTTTGATGATAATGAACTCCTTTTTACGCTTTCCTCGTTTGATCGGAACAATGGCTGTATCGGTCCAAAAGAAGGTGTCATCTGCTGCTCTGTTTTTAATTTCGCCAATCCAGGTTTTACCGCGAGATACCGTGGCCCAGATATCGTCAAAAAATGCTTTCGGATGTTCTTCAGACTGAATCACAGCATTTGTTTTACCCAAGATTTCACCACGTTTGAATTTTGTAAGTTCACAAAAGTTATCATTGACCATTTTGAACTTGAACTTATCGTCCATAATAGCAACCACAGCAATTTGGTCTAAGGCATATTTAAAAAGCGCCAACTCTTTATTTTTTACCAATAGATCATTCTGCATTTGGAGCTTTTCCTTGTAGGATTTGTTGACATTTTCTGCGATTCCGTATTGGGTAATGATCAAAACAGAAATCAAGGTAAAGGTGAAAAGAATGATTCCAAATTCTGGACTAATAAAATTCTTATCGATATACTGCAACACCAAGAAGGCCATAATCAAAGGCAATAAGACAATGAATGGCAAGGATTTTCTCAGGAAATTACTTCCAATGTTCTTGGATAGAATCACACCCTTGTAACCTTCAAAAGGAAATAACATCACCAAGAGATAAGAAAGCACCAAAAATGAAAACGGAGCTTCCAATGAAATGGAGGTTAAATATGGAATTTTATCCCATCCCACCGTTAACTTTAGGATGATGGTAATCACGTTCAATAAAGCAAACAATGGAAGCACAAAAAAGACAGATTGTGCAATATTTCGAATGAACGTCTTTCGGGTTACTAAGGAGTACAAACCAATGGTAAAAATGATAAAGCTAACCGCTGTTAATATGGTCATTCTTCCTGGATTTGTCTTGGACAATTGATCTTCAATAAGAAGGCTGTCGATCCTTAAATCAATTCCGAAAACATATTGCCCAATGGTTAGTGTACAGAGTGTAAAAATGAATACCGAAATAACTCTAATAATGGATTTGCAATGCGTTACTCGGTAGTAATAGATGAGAATGGCTATTACAGATAGCAATAAAAATACACCTGTGTTTAATTTGGTCAAACCACCATCCTCTACTAAATTTTTCGCATAAAATATGAGCGATTCTTCACCTGTAAACCAAAAAAGTAATGTGAAAAAACCAGATACAAATATGTAACTGATTAGAAATAAATTGAGCAATCCGATCTTCTTCGCTTTCATGACTTTGGTCTTAGTTTCACAAGACCTAACAAGCAATCCTCAAGTCGTCATTTTTACGTTCACCATCGTCATCTATCACCCCTGTAGATTCCTTTTAGGTACTATTAAATTTACGAAAAATAAAGGAGTATTACCCCTCGAAAATAGGCGAATGCTCGGCTTATTGGCGACGAAATGACCAAATGAAGCTTTATGATTTTCGGTCGTCTTTCAATAACTGAAACAATGCCGATCTAAAAATGGATAATAGAATGCTAAAGAAAAGGGCGGTTAGGAATCCGCTTACTGCAAATCCATTGACCAATTTATCGGCCATAAGTATGATAAAAGCATTAATGGCAAACAAAAATAGACCCAGGGTTACAATGGTTGCCGGTAGGGTAAAAAAGATCAAAAGCGGTCTAACAAACATGTTTAAGATAGCAATTACAAGGGCAACAATGAAGGCAGTCCCGTAACCATTCACGGTGACTCCAGGTAATATATTTGATAGTACAACAACCGCCAAAGCAGTTAAAGCAAGTTTTAAAAAGGTTTTCATGATTTGATTTTAACTAAGTGGTACCAAATGTATGCCAAACAAAATCAACTGAATTTCTGTCAGTTATTTGTTCTGTTGCTCTTCGGAAGCCTTGCGTTCCAATTCGGCTTGAAACTCTTCCATTACAGGCTTCACGGTACTTTCAGGAATATCGGAGACCTTGATGTAAATTAAGCCGTCTACCGCATTGTTAAACTTCGGATCTACATTAAAAGCAACCAATCGAGCATTCTGCTTCACGTATTTCTTAATCAATACCGGGATTCGAAGTGCTCCTGGTTCCACCTCATCGATCACCTTATCGAACTTTTGCATATCCCCCTCGGTAGCGTCAAATACAAAGTCTTTGTCGGCGTCTTTCAGTTTTACCTTATACTCTTTCTTCGGATGAATGTATTGGGCAATGTAAGGATCGTAATAATGCGACTTCATGAACTCAATCATCAAAGATTTTGAGAAATCTGAGAATTGATTACTAATGGATACTCCTCCCATCATGTACTTGTACTCTGGGAATCGCAAGGTTACGTGCACAATTCCTTTCCACAATAAAAAGAGTGGCATCGGTTTTTGCTGATAGTCTTTTACAATAAAGGCCCTTCCCAACTCGATGGTATTTTCCATCATTTGAAAAAGTTCTGGCTCGATTCGGAATAAGGTGTGCAGGTAAAATCCATTGATTCCGTATTTTTTAAAAATCGGACCACCCAATCCCATTCGGTAGGCGCCAACCAAGCGATTGGCCTGACTATCCCACAAGAACATGTGATGATAATACTTGTCGTATTTATCGAGGTCGATTGAATTATTCGTGCCTTCTCCCACATCTCGGAAGGTAATCTCACGCAAACGCCCAATTTCATGCAGCACATTCGGAATTTCCTTGGCGTTGGCAAAAAAGATCTCGTAATTCTTACTGATCAGTAAACGCTTGTCATTGTCTCGCAAAGCGTTTACCTCCTTCACAAACAACTCAGTGTTTTTCTGAGAAGTAATTTTCTTTGCTGGTTTCGGGATTTTCAGATTTTGAGTCGATAAGATGTTCTTATTTTTCTCAAAAGGATTGGCCAACATGTAGGTTTTCTTCCGAATAAATTCATAGAATTCTGGAATGTTCTCGTAGGCATCTTGATCCTTCACAGAAATAGGTCGTCCCACACGCACTTTAATCACCTTCCCGTTTTGTGAAATCACTTCGGATGGCAGTTTTGCCGTTCTTAAGGTATCGCTAATGCTCGACAGCATGTAAAACAAGCGACTATTTTTCGCGTGAAAATATATAGGTATTACTGGTACTTTGGCCTTTTTAATCAACCGTACGGCACCTTCTTCCCAAGGTTTGTCAACCTTTAATTTACCGTCTTTGTAAGTAGATACCTCCCCCGCGGGAAAGATCCCTAATGGCTTGCCCTCTTTCAAATGCTGCAACGCTCCTTTGATTCCGGCTACGCTTGACTTGGCATCCTTTCTATTTTCAAAAGGATTCACGGGCATCACATAAGGCTTCAATGGAAGTATGCGGTGCAATAAAAAGTTTGCAATGATTTTATAATCTGCCCTTTTCTCGAGTAATAATTTGAGGAGAAGAATTCCGTCTATCCCACCCAAAGGATGATTTGAAACCGTGATAAACGGCCCATCTTTGGGAATCCGTTTTAAGTCTTCTTCCGGAATTTCAAACCGAATTTCACAGTCGGCCAAAACTCCATTTAAGAAGTCCACACCCTCGCGGTCTTTGTTGTTGTTATAAACTTTATTCAGTGCCGAAATTCGAAGAACTCGAATCAGTAACCATCCAATAAAAGTACCAATGAAGCCAAGTCTTTTCAGACCAATTACATTAGCAATTTCTTTAGACGTTACAAGAGACATAGGCAAAAAACTTGACGAAACACAAACATACTAAAAAAACTAAAATGGTGTTCTTTTTAATTTTGATTCAGTACGATCTGTGTGGTGTCTTTGTTGGTCTGTTTGAGTAGTACTTTGCCTTTGCTAGAAATATCCTTAATCGCCTCTTGATTGAAGTGTCTGATGGTGTATAATTCCACTCCTTCATCAAAACGAATGGTAAACTCATTTTTTAGCGCTTCATAGAATTGATTGAACTTACCAAATTTATTGTCCAAACAAAGCGAAAAACTAATGGCTGAGTTCTGAATTAGATTCACTTTCAACTGATATTCGTGTAGTTTTTGAAATATATAACTCATATTATTCTCAACCACAAAAGAGAAATCTTTGGCTGAAATCGAAACAATTACCTGATTCTTTTTGACGATAAAACAAGGAATCATCGGTTCCAATACAGAACCCCGAGATACCTTTGTCCCTTGTTTGGACGGATCCACGAACGAACGAACGTAAAGTGGAATCTCTTTTCTCTGCAGAGGCTGAATGGTCTTCGGGTGAATTACCGAAGCTCCATAAAAGGCCATTTCGATGGCTTCCTCATAGGAGATTTGTTGCAATAAGGTGGTACTTTCAAATACTCGCGGGTCTGCATTCAAAACCCCTTGAACATCTTTCCAAATGGTGACACTTTCGGCATCCAAGCAATAGGCAAAAATCCCTGCTGTATAATCGGAACCTTCTCTCCCCAAGGTTGTGGTATTCTCTGTATCGTTTGCAGCAATAAATCCTTGGGTAATATTAATTTTGGAAGTATCTACCTTGGTAGAAATGATTTCTTGAGTCAAGGTCCAATCTACCTTTGCATCTCGATACGAACTATCGGTTTTGATGTAATTACGCGCATCAAACCAGGTATTCGCAGTTCCCATTTTTTGTAGATAGGCACTTACGATTCTTGTAGATAGTAATTCTCCAAAACAAATGATTTGATCATACACATAATTGTAACGTTTGGAAGAATTTCTAGCCAAGAACCAACCCAATTCGCCAAATAAAATATCGACTACCTCATAGATTTCATCGCCCTTTTCAAAAAGGCTATCCATGATGTTTTTATGATAATCGGCAATAAAATCGAGCTTTTGCGGCAACTCATCAGATTTGTTGTAGTAGGCATCAACCACTTCTTCAAAGGCATTGGTCATTTTCCCCAATGCAGAGACTACTACCAAGGTATCTTTTGCTCCCTCGGTCGCAATAATATTCGCTACGTTCTTTACGCTTTCAGCATCTTTTACTGAAGCTCCTCCAAACTTAAAAATCTTCATATATTCTGATTCACAAAATTTGACAATCCTTCTTCATCCATCTGAACAACCGACCAATCGTGTAAATAATTGGCCCCTGAACTTTGGTAAAAATCAATGGCATTTTGATTCCAATCGAGCACTTCCCAAGCCACTCTTTTGTAATTATTGGTATAGGCGTATTGCAATACCTTTCCGTATAGAGCTTTGCCAATACCTAACTTGCGTCTAGATTGAGTAACAATTAAATCTTCCAAATGAATTACGGGTCCTTTCCAGGTAGAGAATCGTTCGTAAAAAAGTGCAATGCCCACAATTTCGTCGTCTTGTTCTGCTACAAAAAACCTAAACTTAGGGTCTTCAGAAAAACCATGCGTCAATAAGGTTTCTTCATCAATTTCTACCGCTTCTGGTTCCTTTTCAAAAAGTGCCAACTCCTTAATCAAACGAAGTAACGCGGGTACATCCTTTTCTGTTCCGAATCTTACAGTAAAATCCATTGTAAAAAATTTTGACAAAGATAGCCTATTTGCCTTTCTAGGTCATAATTGTAGATATTTTAAACAATTCCGATTCAAATGTTTAAATGTTGCGATTTATTGATTTTCGAAATCGTTTTAGTTCGAAAAAAGTCGCATCTTTGTATAACAACCCAATCTTCAAAATTATGTCTGAGAAAAACCAAACCCTAGGAGAATTTATCATTGAAAATCAAGCTGCATTCAAATATACCACTGGTGAGTTGTCACGATTGATCAACTCGATTCGTTTGGCTGCCAAAGTGGTAAACCATGAGGTAAACAAAGCCGGATTGGTGGATATTATTGGTGCTGTGGGAGGACGAAATATTCAAGGGGAAGACCAACAAAAATTGGACGTGTATGCCAATGACACCTTTATCCAAACTTTGATTAATAGAAATATCGTTTGCGGGGTGGCAAGCGAAGAAGAAGATGATTTCATCATTATCAATAGTCAGGACGAGCAACACCAAAATAAATACGTTGTGCTGATTGATCCTTTGGATGGCTCTTCCAATATTGATGTTAATGTCTCGGTTGGTACGATTTTTTCAATTTACAGAAGGGTAACACCGGTTGGAACTCCAGTTACCATGGAAGATTTTCTTCAGAAGGGAAATCAGCAAGTAGCCGCGGGATATGTGGTTTACGGAACTTCAACCATGTTGGTGTATACTACCGGACACGGTGTTAACGGATTCACCTTAAATCCGGCCATTGGAAGTTATTACCTATCACATCCTGACATGAAATTCCCAGAGGATGGTAAAATTTACTCAGTGAATGAAGGAAATTATTTAGACTTTCCTGCAGGTATCAAGAAATACATCAAGTATTGTCAAGAAGAAGAGGGAGACAGACCGTATACCAGTCGTTATATCGGATCATTGGTTTCCGATTTTCACCGAAATATGATTAAGGGTGGTGTGTACTTATATCCAAAAGGGTCACGGAATCCAAACGGAAAATTACGCCTACTTTATGAGTGCAACCCGATGGCATTTTTGGCAGAACAGGCCAATGGAAAAGCTTCGGATGGTTACACTCGAATCATGGATATAGAACCTACCGAACTGCATCAAAGGGTGCCATTTGTCTGCGGAAGCAAGAACATGGTAGACAAGGTAGAAGAGTTCATGAAAATTTACGGTGAATAAGTTGTATTTATATTACTATAAGTTAACAAGTTGATAAGACTCAAAATCCTAGAGTTCTTATAATTACCTTTGCATTACAAAAAATTTAACTTAAAAAACTTATCATATGGCTTTTGAATTACCAGAATTAGGCTATGCTTATGATGCATTAGAGCCTCATATTGATGCAAGAACTATGGAGATACACCATAGCAAACATCACAACGGATATACAACAAAATTAAACGGAGCGATTGCTGGAACTGATTTGGAAGGACAGTCTATTGAAGACATTCTTACCAACTTAGATATGAGCAACAGCGCTGTGCGTAACAATGGAGGTGGATTCTACAACCACTCTTTGTTCTGGACTGTAATGAATCCTGAAGACAGAGGATACTTATCAGGTGAATTGAAAGATGCGATTGAAGCTGAGTTTGGTTCTAAAGATGCTTTTATCGAAGCATTTAGCAAAGCGGCTGCTACGCAATTCGGATCTGGATGGGCTTGGTTATGTGTTCACCCAGGAGGTAAGGTAGAAGTTTGTTCTACTCCAAACCAAGACAACCCATTAATGCCAGGTGTTAGCTGTGGCGGAACTCCAATCTTAGGATTAGACGTTTGGGAGCATGCTTACTACTTGAACTATCAAAACAGAAGACCTGATTATATTGATGCTTTCTTTAAAGTAATCAACTGGAATGAGGTTGAAAGAAGATACGCTGAAGCGAAATAAGCGAAGCGAATTAGAAATAAAAAAGCACCCAAATGGGTGCTTTTTTTATTAGTATGCTCTCTTATTGTCGTTCCCTTCGTAGAAATTAATGAATGCCTGATTCACCACCCGACTTCCTCCAGGTGTTGGGTAATTCCCTGTGAAATACCAATCACCAGTATGATTCGGACAAGCTTTGTGCAAGCCTTCTATAGATTGATATATCACTTCCACCTCAGCATTGATTTCAGGTGTTTTTAGCATCTGTGCAATCTTGGCAGAAATTTCTTCTGGTGTAAATGGCTTGTAGATATCTCGAACATAATTCACAATCTCGTTATCTGAAAGCGTCTGTTGATCCTTGCATTTTTTGTAGGTCTCATCTACAATGTGATATTGACCTGTTTCTTTCAATAATTCTAAGGCAGCTCTAAAAGCAATGAACTTACCAATCTTGGCCATATCAATTCCGTAACAATCTGGATAACGAATTTGAGGCGCTGAAGAAACCACCACAATTTTCTTAGGCTGTAAGCGATCTAAAATTTTGATAATACTCTTCTTCAAGGTTGTTCCTCGTACAATACTATCGTCAATAATTACCAAATTATCGGTCGGTTTTACAACTCCGTAAGTGATATCATATACATGTTCCACCAAGTCGTCTCGCGAATTGTCATCTGCAATAAAGGTTCTGAGTTTGGCGTCTTTGATAGCTATTTTCTCAAAACGCGGACGCTCACTCAAAATTTCACGAACCCTTTCTTTGGATAATTTATACCCGCCTTCAAGGATCTTCTTGGTTTTCTCTTTGTTCAAGAAATCTTCGGCCGCTTCGGTCATTCCATAGAATGAGGTTTCTGCTGTATTCGGAATGAATGAAAACACCGAATTGGTCACATCATTGTTGATGGACTCTAATATTTTTGGGAATACGTATTTTCCGAGGTTTTTACGTTCTTCATAAATGGAAGCATCACTACCTCTGGAGAAATAAATTCGTTCAAACGAACAGGAAGTTGCTTCTCCCGGCTCTTTGATCTGCTTGATGCTAACCTTTCCGTTTTTCTTAATAATTAAGGCATGACCTCTTTCCAACTCTTGCACATCTTCAAGCTCTACATTGAACACAGTTTGAATCGCAGGTCGTTCAGAAGCCACAACAACCACCTCATCATCTTCATAGAAATAAGTAGGTCGGATTCCGTTTGGATCTCGTAAGACAAAGGCATCTCCATGTCCCACCAAACCGGCCATGGCATAACCACCGTCCCAGTTCTTGGAGGATCTTTTCAACACCTTCTTGATACTTAAATTTTCTTCGATATAGGGAGAGGCTTCTCTTTTCGAAAGTCCTTCTTTTTTTGCTTTTTGATACAATTTGGCCACTTCATCTTCTAAAAAATGACCGATTTTTTCCATCACGGTAACGGTATCGGTAAATTCTTTAGGATGCTGACCCAATTCCACCAATTCTTCCAACAATTGATTGGAATTGGTCATGTTGAAGTTCCCCGCAACAATCAGGTTTTTATGCCTCCAATTGCTCTGACGCAGAAATGGATGTACACTTTCAAGGCTGTTCTTTCCGAAAGTCCCATAACGAACATGTCCTAACAACAAATTGCCCACATATGGCAAGTTTTGTTCCTGCCAAGCCACATCGTCTTTCTTATCCGGATTTCGTTCCAAAACCCCATTAATTCGCTCATTGATTTGAGAAAAAATATCCTGAATAGGTTGTGTTTTGTTAGAGCGAACCCTACTGATGTAACGGGTTCCCGGACTCACATTAAACTTAACACTTGCAAAACCAGCACCATCCTGACCGCGATTGTGCTGCTTCTCTAGAAGTAAGTACATTTTATCAATTCCGTAAAATGTTGATCCGTATTTTTCTTTGTAAAACTGTAGTGGTTTTTTTAATCGAACAAGTGCAATTCCACATTCATGTTTAATAGCGTCACTCATTATTTTAAATATAAAAAAAATCCGTGGGGTAAGGCACGGATTTTTTTGTTAGGATAATTTTATATCAAATTGTGTTAGATCTCTAAAAGCTTGCAATCTGTTTTCAACTTCTTGGAAGTTTAAGCTCTCCATGCGCTCTGTTCCAAACTTCTCCACACAGAAAGAAGCCAAGTTCGATCCGTAAATAATTGCGTTTTTCATATTGGCAAAAGAAATGTCTTCCGTCTTCGCCAAATATCCACAGAATCCTCCTGCAAATGTATCTCCTGCTCCTGTGGGATCAAATACGGAAGCCAAAGGCAATGCAGGCGCAAAGAACATATTGTGATCGTTAAACAACAAAGCACCGTGTTCTCCTTTTTTTATCACTACATACTTGGGTCCCATTTCATGAATCTTCTTCGCTGCATTCAGTAATGAATACTCTCCAGACAACTGTCTTGCTTCTTCATCATTGATGGTAATAACATCTACTCGCTTCAACACCTTGTGTAAATCTTCCAAGGCACTGTCCATCCAGAAATTCATCGTATCCAAAACCACCAATTTTGGTGTGCCATTCAACTGATCTAAAACAGACATCTGTGTTGCTGGATGTAAATTTCCAAGCATCACAATGCTGGCATCCTTAAAAGACTCTGGCACCACTGGTTCGAAATTCTCTAAAACATTCAATTCGGTAACCAAGGTGTCGCGTGAATTCATATCGTTGTGATACACACCACTCCAGAAAAAGGTCTTTCCTTCTTCTATCACTTCCACACCCTCTGTATTGATTCCTTTGGAGTTCATCATGTCCAAATGTGCCTTCGGAAAATCACCTCCTACTACGGAAACAATTCCCACGGGAATATCAAATAATGAACTTGCCAATCCAACAAATGTTCCTGAACCTCCCAAGATTTTATCGGTTTTACCAAAGGGAGTTTCTATTGCATCGAAAGCTACGGTTCCAACAGCGAGAAGTTTACTCATATTGACTTTATTTTAAGAGTATTATAAAATCTTATAGCATTCGGATTCGAATTTTAATCCTTAATTTTGCAAAAAATTTTAAGCAACAAAAATAAGTCTAAAAAATGACTATTAAAGAAATACAAGAAGAAATTATTGACGAGTTCTCAATGTTTGACGATTGGATGGAACGATACGAGTACATCATTGATTTGGGGAAGTCATTGCCATTAATTGACGAGTTGCATAAAGTAGATGATAATTTGATCAAAGGATGTCAATCTAAAGTTTGGTTGCATTCTGAAGTTAATGACGATACCATCAAGTATACCGCCGATAGTGACGCCATCTTAACCAAAGGAATTGTGGCGCTATTGTTACGAGTTTTTTCCGGTCAAAATCCGAAGGACATTGTGGAAGCAGACACCACCTTTATTGATGAAATTGGATTGAAAGAACACCTTTCACCAACAAGAGCAAACGGATTGGTGTCCATGGTAAAACAAATCAAATTGTATGCAATCGCACAACAAGCGAACTTAAATTCTTAAGCTAAGATTATGACTGAAAAGGAATTAGAAGAATACGGAGATAAAATAGTACGGGTTTTAAAGACCATTTTTGACCCTGAAATTCCTGTAGATATTTACGAATTGGGCTTAATTTATGACGTATTTGTGAACGAACAAAAGGAAGCCAAAATCTTGATGACGCTTACTTCTCCCAATTGCCCGGTAGCAGAAACATTGCCCGTAGAAGTGGAAGAAAAAGTACAAACCATTAAGGGAATCGACTCTTGTGAAGTAGAAATCACCTTTGATCCTACTTGGACACAAGACATGATGAGTGAAGAAGCAAAGTTAGAACTAGGAATGTTATAACATGGCCGAAGAAATTGTAAATAGAGTTGCCAAAAGCCCACTTAAAACCATTGACCTTGAGGAATTCTATCCTGCTGGGAAACGAGTGGTTTTTGACATCAAAGACTGGCTTTATGAAGGCATTATTCTGCGTGAAAAGGAATTCAGAGCATTTGTTCAAGAACACGATTGGCGACAGTATCAAGACAATTATGTAGCCTTGACTTGTTCGGAGGATGCCATCATTCCTTCTTGGGCCTATATGTTGATTGCCTCCGAATTGGCACCTTTCGTTAAGAAAGTAGTCGTTGGTGATTTAACGCTTCTTGAAACATCCATATTTCAAGAGATCATTGGCGAACTTGACATTCAAGAATATGAAAACAAACCGGTAATCATTAAAGGTTGTGCAGACAAACCCATTCCGGAATCTGCCTTTTCATTTTTGATTCAGCGCCTACAGCCCGTCGTTAAATCGATGATGTACGGAGAAGCCTGCTCTACTGTACCCTTGTATAAAATGAAGAAATAGTTTTCATTTTCTGAAGTTAAAATTACTTTTGCTGACTCAAACAACCCAGCAGTGAAAAAACTTCTTTTTTTACTTTGTTTTATTTCATTTTCTGCCTTTTCGCAAGGAGAGTACGATTCTATCCGAAAAACCTACATCAAAAAACGAAAGGATCTAAAAGTCCAACTCGATTCGATCAAGAAACAAATCGATTCCATCAACAAACAAATTAAAATTTGGAAAGAAGAAGAGGCTAAGGCCTGGTCGGTAGAAGGCAGATTTACCTTTTTGTTGAACCAATCTTCCTATTCCAACTGGGTTTCTGGGGGTGAAAATGCTGTTGCTGGAAATATATTAGTGAACTACGATTTCAATTACAAAGAAGGCAAATGGAAGTGGGATAACAAGATCTTGAGTTCTTACGGATTGAGCTACATCAATAACCAAGGCTTTCGAAAGACCGATGACCGTTTCGAATACAACTCGGTACTCGCTTACAACGCCAGCAAACAATGGTATTTTTCATTCTTAAGCAACTTCATTTCGCAGTTCTCCAGTGGTTATGATTATTCACAAGATCCAGAAAGACTAATTTCAAACACGCTCTCTCCTGCCTATTGGAGTTTCGGACCAGGTATGTTTTGGCGTAAAAGCGACAATTATAGAATCAACATTGCACCCGCTACCTCGAGGTTTACCTTTGTTTCCCAAACCTTTGCAGGTCAATACGGTACCGCACCTGGAGAAACAGTTGCCTACGGTCTGGGTTTCAACCTATCTGGGTATATCAAATTCAATATTTTCAACAATGTGACTATGGAGAATATCATACAGATATATTCTGATTATCTCGACAAACCACAAAATATTGACATCAATTATCAAACGAATTTTTTAGTAACCCTCAACAAAGGATTCTCTTTAAACCTGACCCTTCATACCATCATTGACGACAAAGCCGCCAGCACCGAGCAGTTTCGTCAATTATTCGGATTTGGATTCAACTATACCTTTCATAAAATTTAGTTGTAAAGAACTGGATATTAACTACATTTACTGAAAATTATAACACCATGAAAAAAGCACTTACTCTTTGCATTGTTTTCCTTTCGTTAACGCTCTATTCGCAGTCTGTGGATGAATTGAAAAAAGAATTAGCCTCCAAGAAAGATTCTATTTCCAAATTACAAGCAAAAGCCAATAGCATTCAGGCAAAGATTGACGCCATGCCAGGTTGGAAAAAAGGTGCCTTTGGTACTATTGGTGTTAGCCTATCAGGCTTCAACAATTGGTATGTTCGAAATGCTCCCGATGCTTCCGCTGGAAATATTGGAGTTTCGGTAACTGCCTTTGCCAACTTATTGGAAGAAAAATACTTCTGGAGAAATACCGGTATGTTAACCTTAGGATGGGTAAAGCTGGATGACAAAGCCGTTGTAGGTGACGAAGATTTTGAGACAGCCACTGATGTTTTTAATGTGACTTCATTATACGGACGAAAACTGAATGAAAAATGGGCCTTATCTGGAATGTTAGAGTACCGGACTACTTTTATTGAAAACTTCAACAATCCTGGATTCTTAGACTTAGGTGTCGGTTTTACTTGGACACCAACCAGTAATTTGGTGGTAGTTCTTCATCCTGGTAACTACAACTTTGTGTTTGCATCAGGGCAAAATTCATTTACCTCTTCGCCAGGTGCCAAGATTGTGGGTGATTACAATACCAAATTTGGGAAGTTAAGCCTACGTTCGAACCTATCCATGTTCCAAAGCTATGATTCGAACAACTTTTCAAATTGGACCTTTACCAATTCTTTGGGATATACCCTTTGGAAGGGAATCGGATTAGGTTTTGAGTTTGGCTTGCGAAGAAATCGACAAGAAGCTCTAGCAAATGCCCAAATTACCAATCCGGCTGAAACCTTTGCAACAGTTGACAACAAGTTGCAATCCTATTGGTTGTTCGGTCTGAACTATGGGTTTTAATGACGGGTTTTGACATTCATACTTAGGAATTACCATCGGTAACTATGTTTTTTTTATTTTTATCTGAGGAATCACTTATATGGGTCTTTTAGTAATTTACGCGCTTGTTTCAATTCTCTTCTCATTCTTATGTTCTATTCTAGAGGCTGTTCTTCTTAGTATTACTCCAACTTTTATTACCGTTAAGATTGCAGAAGGTAATGCCTATGCTGTGACGCTAGAAGAAATAAAAAAAGACGTTGACAAACCGCTTATTGCCATTCTAACCTTGAATACCATTGCCCATACTGTTGGAGCGATTTTGGTTGGGGTGCAAGCAAAAATATTCTATCAAGAAACCTATGGAAGTCAAGCTACTACCGTTTTCGGGTTTGAGCTTACTTCAGATTTATTGGTAGGGATCATCTCGGCAATCATGACGATTCTGATTCTTGTGGTTTCAGAGATCATTCCAAAAACCATCGGCGCTACTTACTGGAAAAGTCTTGCGGCCTTTACCACCACAGTGTTATCCGTCTTAATTTTTGTGTTTAAATGGACAGGAGTGCTATGGATTTTACAACTGTTTACTCGAATTTTCGGAAAAGGCGGACACGGATCTGTTTTAAGCCGAGAAGACTTTACGGCCATGACCGATATCGCTGAACAGGAAGGGGTGTTCCAAGAGTCAGAAAGCAAGGTGATAAAGAATCTTTTGAACTTTAAGGAGGTTCACGTTAAGGATATCATGACACCAAGAACGGTTTTGAAGACTGCCGATGAAAAAATGAGCATCCAAGAATTCTTTGATGACAATCCGAACTTACGTTTCTCAAGAATTCCGGTTTATCTTGAAAATCCAGATAATATCACCGGATACTTCTTAAAGGATCAATTGTTGGAAGCCATTATCAATGGTGATGGCGACAAGCCTTTGGAAAATATCAAAAGAACCATTCTTGTGACTCGCAGAAATTTACCTATTCCGAGTCTTTTTGAACAACTCATTGACCAACGTGAACATATTGCTTTAGTGGTTGATGAATATGGTTCTGTAAGTGGTCTGGTTACCCAAGAAGACATGATTGAAACCCTATTAGGTCTTGAAATCATGGACGAAAGCGACAACATCGAAGATCTTCAATTACTGGCACGAAAAAGCTGGGAAAGACGGGCCAAGCGTTTGGGAATCATAGAAGATGAAAACGAATCTGAAGAGGAAGCGAACTAGCTATCGTATTCCTGATAGAGAAAATCGTTGTACGGGAAACGCTGCACGTGAATTTTACGCACCTCATCATACACCTTACTTTTAAATTCCTCCAAATTGTCTCGATTTAATGCAGATATGAACAAAGCTTCTTGTTCCAAATCATTCATCCACGTTTTTCGCCAATCTTCAAGGGTATAATGAGCTTTGGTTTTTTGAGTCACCAAGTCGTCCTCGTCAATCGTTTCGTGAGAATAAGCATCAATCTTATTGAAAACCATGATGGTTGGTTTGTCTTTGGATTTGATGTCGGATAAGATGGAATTTACAGAAGCAATGTGTTCTTCAAAATTCGGATGAGAAATGTCAACCACATGTAATAATAAATCGGCCTCACGTACTTCATCCAAGGTAGATTTAAAGGACTCTACAAGCTGGGTAGGAAGCTTTCGAATAAAACCTACGGTATCAGTTAGTAAAAACGGAATGTTCTTTACAACCACCTTACGAACCGTTGTGTCTAGCGTTGCAAACAACTTATTCTCAGCAAAAACCTCTGACTTACTGATCACGTTCATCAGGGTAGATTTACCCACATTGGTATATCCTACCAAAGCTACTCGAACCAATTTACCTCGGTTTTTGCGCTGCACGGCCATCTGTTTGTCGATGGTCTTCAGTTTCTTCTTCAATAAGGCAATCTTATCTCGAATGATACGTCTATCGGTTTCAATCTCCGTTTCCCCTGGACCACGCATTCCGATACCCCCTTTTTGCTTGTCAAGGTGGGTCCATAATCGGGTTAGTCTAGGTAATAAATATTGATGCTGGGCCAATTCTACCTGAGTCTTTGCAGAGCTTGTTTGCGCCCTTTGCGCGAAAATATCCAGAATCAGATTGGTGCGATCTAAAATTTTACAATTCAGAATTTTCTCAACATTTCGCAATTGTGCAGGCGATAATTCGTCATCAAAGATGGCCGTTCCAATTTTGTGCGTCTTTATGTAGGCTTTGACATCGTCCAACTTTCCAGACCCTAAAAAAGTTTTGGGATTTGGCTGCGCCAGTTTTTGCACAAAACGCTTTTCCACAACTCCACCAGCGGTGTGTGTTAAAAACTCCAATTCATCTAAAAACTCTTTGGATTGCATTTCATTTTGATATTGGGTTATCAACCCGATCAAAACTACTTTCTCTGAAATGGCCTCTTTTTGTTCAATCATGCAAGTGCAAAATTACGAACTTAAACCTTCTGGAAAGAAAAAACCTCAAATCAAATTGAGGTTTCTTACTAATTCAAATTCAATTATACTTTAGGCGGATGGCCAAATAGATTTTCTGCAAAAGTAATTTAGAATACCAGATGGAAATGGATTTTAATATTAACTTTAGGTTATAAAACTTTAAAGATTAAGGGATTTGGCAAAACACAACATTACCATCGCTTTTTATAACGTAGAGAACTTGTTTGATACTATAGACAATCCTTTTACCCATGACGATGATTTTACCACCGAAGGGAAAAGGCGATGGAACAAAAAGCGGTATTTCAAAAAACTCGGAAAGCTAGCTAGAACAATCAGCAAAATCGGTAAGGATGAGTCTTATTTCTTACCTGCCATTGTTGGGTTGGTGGAAGTTGAAAATAAGCGAGTACTCGATGATCTCATAGCCCAGAAATTTTTAAAAGGTTATTACGATTATGTACATTATGATTCCTCCGACGAACGCGGAATCGACACAGCCCTGCTATATCAACCTGATTTTTTTGAACTCATAAGCTCTGAGTCACATCCGCTTATGCTTTTTGATGACGATGGCAGTCGTGATTATACCCGCGATATTCTTGAAGTACACGGAAAGCTATTTGGCGAAAAAATATACTTTCTTGTCAACCACTGGCCATCTCGTAGAAAAGGCCAAGAACTGTCAGAACCAGAACGATTGAAAGCATCTGAATTGCTAGTGGAAATCATGAACTCCATCAAGAAAAAAGACAAAAAAGCCAAGTTTGTCATCATGGGTGATTTTAATGACAACCCAAATAACAAGAGCATCACAAATGTAGTCAGTGAAGGATTGTATAATCCGATGGACGCATTGTTCGACAAAGGCCTGGGCACACTCACCCATAAAAAAGAATGGCATCTGTTTGATCAAATCATTCTGAGCAAGGAATTCAAAAAAGACACCAAAAAGTTGTCCTTTAAAAAAGCAAAAATCTACAGCAAAGAATCCTTAAAGGTGTTTCGAGGAAAGCTTAAGGGAAGTCCGTTTCGAACGTTTATTGGTCCTTGGTACAAAGGCGGTGTATCGGATCATTTTCCTGTCTACACCATTTTTAAGAAGAGAGATTAAGAGTTTTTAATTTTCCGAAAAGCTTCGTTGAGTTTGTCATCATTGATGATGTACTTTTGATACTTGCCATCTTTATATCGATAGTAAATAAACAGCGGCATTAAAATAAAGGCCAAATAAAGTACCCCCAAGCCCATTACAATTTGTGCTTTTGGATGTTCCATCTTAATTAATGAAAAGCCAGTAACCATCCAGGCAACAAAAACCACGAAAAGTATTTTTAACGCTAATTTCATGCTGCTAAATTACGAAAGTTCTATTTTTATGGAGTGATGAATCGTCTATCAATTTTCGTGTGTGTTGTTTTCCTTTCAATTCTTTTTACGGAATGCAATACAAAACCCAAAACCAATGAAATGAAAAATAAAATCGTAATTGCCCATCGCGGAGCCTCGGGATATTTACCTGAACATACCATGGAATCAAAAGTGATGGCCCATAATATGAATGTTGATTTCATTGAGCAAGATTTGGTTCTGAGTAAGGACGATGTGCCCATTGTAATTCATGATATTTACTTAGATGATGTTACCAATGTGGCACAAATTTATCCAGAGAAAAAAAGAGAGGACGGTCGGTATTATGTCATCGATTTTACTTTTGAAGAATTGAAACAGTTGAATGTTTACGAGCGTTTCAACCCGAAAACTGGTAAACAGATTTATCCAAAACGATTTTCTAAAAAGACACAGAATTTCAAGTTGCATTCCTTGCAGGAGGAAATTGAAGTGATTCAAGATCTGAATCGTTCAACCGGAAAGAAAATCGGCATTTATCCAGAGATCAAGGCGCCTGCTTTTCATCATCAAGAAGGGAAAGACATGGCAAAAATCGTTCTTCAAATACTCGAGGATTACGGTTATAGCACTAAAAATGATGATTGTATTCTTCAGTGTTTTGATGCCAAAGAATTGCGACGAATTCGGAAGGAACTGAAATCAGAATTATTCTTGGTTCAGTTGATGGAAAATCCCAACGAGACGCTACAACTTAAAGAGTTTGCTCAATATGCAGACGGAGTTGGACCTTGGTACCGCTTGTTTTTATCAGAAACGGTTGATAATAAATTCACTTTTACCAGCTTCATCAAAGATGCTCATGCCTTAGGTTTGCAGGTGCACACTTATACATTAAGAGCGGACGATTTGAAAGAATTTGATTCTTTTACACAAATGTTGGATGCCTTGCTTTTTCAGGCTAATGTAGACGGGGTATTCACTGATTTTCCAGATTTGGCAGTACAGTTTCTTACTGCACAGTAAACTCAATCAGTTTGTTTCGATAAGCTGTTAGGAGTTTAGACTTTGATATGAATCCTAAATATTGATCTCCTTTGACTACGGGTAAATTCCACGCCCCACTCGACTTGAACTTCTTCATTACCTGCGCGGCTGAATCATCGTGAAAAATAATTTCTGGAGTCGTTTTCATAAAGGTTTCTACGGTAATGCTATCATACAAATCTTGGTCAAACATCACGGAGCGAACGTCATCCAATAAGACAATACCTAAAAATTGACCCTCAGTGTTCACCACTGGGAAAATATTCCGATTCGATCTTGCCACAGCTTTTTTGAGCATTTCTCCTAGGGTCATTTCTGGATGTAAGACTTTAAAATTGGTTTCAATTTCCTTTTCAATATCCATCATCATCAACACATTTTTGTCCTTGTCGTGGGTAATCAATTCACCTTTTTGGGCGAGTTCAATGGTGTAAATGGAGTTTGAAATAAAATACTTGGTAATGGCAAAAGAAATGGCCGCCACAAGCATTAAGGGAACAAATAACTCATACCCACCCGTAATCTCAGCAATCAAGAATATGGAAGTCAATGGAGCATGCAGTACTCCTGCCATCAGACCTGTCATACCGATGAGGGTAAAGTTACTTTCCGAGACGCTACCGCCTAGTTGGTTGATGATTTTCGCCACCACATTTCCAAGCACACTCCCCATAACTAGGGTCGGAATGAAAATTCCACCAACACCACCTGCAGCAAAAGTGATAGTCATCGCTATGGCTTTAAAAATGGTGATTAACAAAAGAAAAGAAATGACAATCCAAACATTATCAAAATTCACATTGTAAGAGATATCTGCCAAAGCTTTTTTGGCATCTCCGTTCAAAAGGTTGTTGATGATTTCATAACCTTCACCATACAATGGAGGAAGTAGATACAAAATCAAACCAATGGCCAATCCGCCGAAAATAAGTTTGTGCTCCGCCTTTTTAAATCGCTTGAAGAAATTGATGATTCGGAAATAAATTTTTGAAAAATAGACAGAGGCCAAGCCCGTAGCCAGACCAAGCAACACGAAATACAAGATATGATTGGTCTGAAAATCATCTACCAATTCAAATCCTAACAAGGCGTCTTTTTCAAAGAAAAAATAAGAAGTTACTACCGCTGATACTGATGCTAGTAACAAAGGGATTAGCGATACAAAAGCCAAATCCAAGCTAAAGATTTCTAAGGCAAAGATAATGGCTGCTACTGGTGCCTTAAACATGGAGGACATGGCGCCCGCGGTGGCACATCCAATGAGCAACATACGATTCTGAGTATTCATTCGGAACATTTGAGATGCCCATGAACCCAATGCCGCTCCAGTACTTACCGCAGGACCTTGTAATCCCACCGAACCTCCAAACCCGACAGTGATAGGCGCTGTAATTAAAGAGGCGTAGATTCGGTATTTTTCAATGATTCCCTTTCGTTTGGAGACTGCATGAAGTGTGGTCGAAATTCCATGGCCTATTTCTTTTTTGATCACTTTTTTCTTTAGATAGTAAACAATGACCAACCCAATAATTGGAAAGATGAAGTATAGCAGATAATGAATGTCTTTGATAAAACGTCCCTCCAGAATATCATGAAAAAAGAAGGTCAAGTTTTTCAAAACTAAGGTTCCAAGTCCTGCTAAAAAACCAACGATGACACTTAAAATATACAAAAACTGATGCTCAGAGATGTATTTATACCTCCACAGCAAGACACGTTTCAGTAATTTGTTTTTCGTTGGCATGCCTATCTATTCTAACTATTTTTCAAGCAAAATATCGGTTCCTAAATACCCGTCATTCTTGTTGTAATACCAAGCCCTTCGTTTTGGCATTTTGATACCGTTGATTTCCTCCAAACCAGAAAGTAAGATGTATTCTCCATCGTTTTTTGATTCATCTTTAAAAAACTGATAGACTTCCATGGCATAGGTTTTCGGATTGAAATAAAAGTACCAAGTATCTTTTCCAACCGATTCTTTATAAGTTGCTTTGAGCACCAAGTACTCTTTCCCTTTAAATTTTTTGACTTCCACCTTTTCATGAATGATGGTTCCCTCATCTTTCAACTTCATGGGCAAACCGTACAGATAGGTATAGTAGTTTTTATACAAATTAGCACGATCGCAGTTGACGTTAAAAGACTTCTTTTCTTCCTCTGACAAGTCTGATTTTCCATTAACCGCAAATGCACAATTCCCCTTATCGATAGTATATTCGGTTGTAATGGTATCTCGCTTTGCAGACACATAAAAATACTCTGCTGGTAAATTTATTTTTATGACACTCTCACGTGTAGGCCGATTGGGTGTCTCCATATTTACTAGAAGGGTTCCATCGAAAGTTGACCAATGATTGGAAGGGTCGTGAAATGTAATAGCCTTTTCCAACAATTGTTTGCCTGTTATTTTTTGCGAAAAAGAATGCAGACTGACGCATAAGGCCAGCAGGAAGATTGATTGTTTCATGAATTAAATGTAATAAAAAATCCTGCCAAGGCAGGATTCTTTTGCATTACATATCTAATTTGATATTTAGTTCTTTCAGTTGTTCCTCATCCAAAGGAGCAGGTGCATCGATCATGACATCTCGACCCGAATTGTTTTTTGGGAAAGCAATAAAATCACGTATAGTTTCTTGTCCTGCTAAAATAGCTACCAATCGGTCTAAACCAAATGCGATCCCTCCATGCGGTGGTGCACCATATTCAAAGGCATCCATTAAGAATCCGAACTGTGCTTTTGCTTCTTCATCGGAGAATCCAAGATGCTTCAACATAATTTGCTGAGTTTCTTTATCGTGAATACGAATGGAACCTCCTCCAATTTCGTTTCCATTTAACACCAAATCATAGGCATTTGCTTTCACTTCCCCTGGCTTCGAATCTAGCAATTCCAATTGACCTGGTTTTGGTGAAGTAAATGGATGGTGCATGGCATGATAATGTCCTGTCTCTTCGTCCAACTCTAGTAATGGGAAATCTACTACCCATAGTGGGGCAAATTCATCGGGCTTACGCAAGCCTAATTCTTCTGCCAAATGCATACGAAGCGCAGACAATTGAGCTCTTACCTTATTAGTTTCTCCGGATAGCACACAGATTAAATCACCAGGTTTCGCCCCGGTAACTTCTGCCCACTTGGTCAAATCATCTTGGTCGTAAAACTTATCTACGGATGATTTAAACGAACCGTCCTCATTCACTCGACAATACACCATTCCTAGGGCTCCTATCTGAGGACGCTTCACCCATTTGATCAGATTGTCAATCTGCTTTCTGGTGTAGGCATTTCCGCCAGGAACAGCGATTCCAACTACCAACTCAGCTTGATTAAATACATTAAAATCTTTGTGCTTAGCTACTTCATTCATTTCACCAAACTGCATTCCGAAGCGAATGTCTGGCTTGTCATTTCCGTATAATCGCATGGCATCATCGTACAACATTCTCGGGAATTTATCCACCTCAACACCATTGATTTCTTTCAATAAGTGACGGGTCAATCCTTCAAAAGTATTTAGGATGTCTTCCTGCTCCACAAAAGTCATTTCACAGTCGATCTGTGTAAATTCAGGTTGTCTGTCCGCACGTAAATCCTCGTCTCTAAAACACTTCACAATTTGGAAGTATTTATCCATTCCGCCTACCATCAATAACTGTTTGAAGGTTTGCGGACTCTGAGGTAAGGCATAAAACTGACCTTCATTCATTCGGCTTGGAACCACGAAATCACGAGCGCCTTCTGGAGTTGATTTGATCAAATACGGAGTTTCAATTTCAATAAAGCTCTTTTCAGAAAGATACTTTCGAACCTCCATGGTTACTTTATGTCTGAATACTAAGCTATCCTTAACTGGATTTCGACGGATGTCTAAATAGCGATACTTCATTCGAATATCCTCACCACCGTCGGTGTCATTTTCAATGGTAAATGGCGGTAACTTTGATTCGTTCAATATCGTTAATTCAGAAACCAAAACTTCAATACCACCAGTCGGAATTTTATCATTCTTAGAAACTCTTTCAATTACTTCACCAGTAACTTGAATTACGAATTCGCGCCCTAGAGATTTTGCTTTTTCAATAATTTCCGTAGATGTTCTCTCCTCATCAAATATCAATTGAGTAACTCCATATCGATCTCTAAGATCTACCCATACCATGAATCCTTTGTCTCTCGATTTTTGAACCCAACCTGCGAGGGTTACTGTTTTATTGATATCTGATTCTCTTAATTCACCACAAGAATGACTTCTGTACATCGCTATTGATTTTAGGTGGCAAAATTACACATTTTATCCATTAAAAACTTCGTAAGTTTGTATTTATGAGTGTCATAAATCTTCAAGAAAAACTGAATTTATTTTCAGATCGATGGTCTCCAAAAAAGATTGCCGAATTAAACAATCAACAAATCCTTTTAGCAAAAATCAAAGGAGAATTTGTGTTTCACAAGCACGACCATGAGGACGAGTTATTCATGGTACTAAAGGGACAATTAAAAATTGAACTTCGTGACCAAACTGTAACCATTAATGAAGGCGAATTTTATGTGGTTCCCAAAGGAGTGGAACACAAACCGATTGCAGAAGAAGAAGTTCACATCATGCTCTTCGAACCATTGTCTACAAAGCATACCGGTGATGTAGTGGCGGATATCACTGTTGAAACTTATGAATCAATTTAACAGTGAACATTTATCAATTATCATTGATCTTTAAACATAAAGTTTGAATTTATGAAAAAGAAATATCGCTATGAAACTAAAGAACAATCCCCTACAAAACAAGTCGTATGACCTGGCCCTATCAATAGTTAAACTCTGCAAAAAAATAATGAACGAGCAAAAAGAATATGTTCTTTCAAAACAATTACTGAAAAGTGGAACATCAATAGGAGCGAATATAATTGAAGCTAACGGTGCTATTTCCAAAGCCGATTTTTCATCAAAAATGTCAATCTCCTACAAAGAAAGTCTAGAAACTAAATATTGGTTACATTTATTAAAAGATAGTGGTTATATTCTTGAGAGTGATTTTCACCTATTGATCGAAAGAGCGGACGAAATTTCAAAAATTTTATTTTCAATTTTGAAAATAACTCGAATTAATAACTGATTATTGGTAATTGTTAATTGATAATTGTATGAGTAAACTTTATTTGGTTCCAACACCAATAGGAAATTTAGAGGACATGACCTTTCGAGCCATTCGTGTGTTAAAGGAAGTGGATTATATTCTTGCCGAAGACACGCGTACCAGTGGAAAACTGCTCAAGCACTTCGAAATTGACACCCCGATGCAATCGCATCATATGCATAACGAGCATAAAACAGTAAACCTCATAATTGAACGATTGAAAAATGGTGAATCTTTCGCTCTGATTTCAGATGCTGGCACTCCAGCAATATCTGATCCGGGTTTTCTGTTATCTCGAACTTGTATTGAAAATAATATAGCTATTGAGTGTTTACCGGGCGCTACCGCTTTTGTTCCTGCATTGGTAAACTCAGGACTCCCCAATGAAAAGTTTGTTTTTGAGGGATTTTTACCTGTCAAAAAAGGAAGACAAACGCGATTAAAAATCTTAGCCGAAGAAAGTCGGACCATGGTTTTTTATGAGAGTCCGCACAAACTGCTTAAAACACTAACTAATTTCATCGAGTATTTTGGTGAAGACCGCCGAGTGAGTGTTTCAAGAGAACTCACCAAGCTTTATGAAGAAACCGTTCGTGGAACAGCCCAAGAGGTTCTGAATCATTACACTCAAAAACCACCCAAAGGAGAAATTGTAATGGTGGTGGAGGGCAAAAAATAAAACCCGGAATACATCGGGTTTTATGTTAGGATAAATATTATTTTTTCTCTTTCTTTTTCTTCTTGGTGGTAATCAGAATTACTCCGTTTTTGTTTTTGTATTCTTTTTCAGATTTTTTCCCTTTGATCACATCGATCTTCTCGATGTCTTTGGTATTTAACTTTAACAGTACTTCTCGGGTTGAGACTTTTCCGTCGATAATTATGATTGGTTTTTTATCATTAGAAAAAACTTCTGAAACACCCTTGTCGCGTATTTTAAAATAAGTACCATTTAGTTTGGCGGCCTCAGCACCTTTCTTGGTGACCACTAGTATCGCTCCATTCGGCGCATTGTATTTATCCATTGCTGCTTTGCCCTTCAATACAGATACAGAAGCAATCTTGTTGGGATCAATGAGTTCTACTGGAAAATTGAATCGTTTTCCGTCGACGAAAATCATTGGTTTTGCCCCATCCTTAAACTTGACTTTAATGGATTCTTTTAAGTCTTTCTTTTCTTCTTTTTTCTGTGCTTCCATAGTATTCATGGAAAGGGTAATACAGAGTATTGTCAGTAAAATTTGTTTCATTTTTAGATATTTTTCAGATTAATTTTCAGTGCTTGTATATACAATGAGGGTTTCATCCTCAAACAAAATTTTGTCAGTTTTAATGGGTTCTTCTTGCTCAATGAACATGCTTTTCGCTTCTTCCAAAAGGGCTTGTTTATGAATTTCATCGACATTACCCTGATATAGATTGAAAAAATAAAACGATAAGACGATTACTATAGAGGCGGCCGCGGACCAAATCCAAAAACTTGGCTTCTTCTCCTCAACAATTTTTTCTTCAAAGGATTCCCATAGTTCATCGTTAAATCCCTTTGGTGCTTCCTGTTGCTGATCTTTCAAAAAGGAAGCAATCCTACCAGTGCTGGAATCCTCTTGAGAACTCTCTTGAATCAATTGTTTTTCCTCTTGTAAAGAAGTTGATCCTGCGTAATATTTTTCTTTTAGTTTTTTAATAGACTCCTCTTTCATAATTGTAAGTCTTTTCTAATTCTACTCCAATATGTTTTCTTGCCCTTGATAGCAATACCCGAACATGCTCTCTCTTAATACCAAGAAGTTCGGCAATCTCATCAGTTTGGAATCCGTCTAAATCCCGCATTTGAAACACATCTTGTTGGGGTTTCGGTAGCGATTGAATGATCTCGTTAACAATGGAATTCAACTCAGACCATTCGATATCTTTTGATGCTTTGCTAGCCTTCAACACTTTCAGTCTTTCTTGCGAATCGGAGGCATTTTTCGCTTTCTTACGTAACTCATCGATGCAATAATTTCGAGCTGTCAAAAAAATTAGACCTTTTACATTCGGGTGACCCTTGATTTTATCTCGCTTCTCCCAGAGTTTCAGCATGATGTCTTGAATAGCATCAGATGCATTCGATTGACCTAACATTCTCGCAACCATTGGATAAATCCGTTCGGAAAATGAAAATACGCTATGTCTAAACTCTTGTTTGGTCATTTTATAGGTATAACGGAATGGAAGTAGCATTCATAACAAAGAATTTAAAAAATCTTTGATGAACAGATCAATCTACAGCTGTTATTAATTACGAATAGTATGGAAAATGCTATGCTGTAAGAAAGAAGGTATAGGGATTAATAACGAGATCCATCGTGTTTCCCAACCTCAAAACCATGCTTTCCTAGGTACTGGTTTCCACTTTCAATGGCACCTTCTTCCATGGTCGTACCCATTGAATCGTTCCAGCGATTTAGGTATCCAAATAATGAAATTACACCCAACATCTCCACGATTTCACCTTCATCCCAATACTTATACAGTTCGTCTTTAATCTCTTTGGAAACGGCATTTGGAACCATTGAAGCTGCTAAGGAAAAATCCAAAGCTGCTCTTTCAGCAGGAGAAAATGCAGGATGGGTCTTGTACTCCCAAATATTATCCAACTGCTCTTGCTCGGCCCCATAACGTTCTGCCGCTCTAATGGCATGGGCCTGACAATAACGACATCCAGTGGCATTACTTGAAACCCATGCAATCATTCTTTTGAGTGCAGAAGTCACTCGACCTTCATTGGCCATCACTGCCTTATTCAAATTGATAAATGCCTTTGAAATGGCAGGTCTGCGCTGCATGGTCAATACTGAATTTGGACAAAAACCTAGGGTTTCATTGAAAAACTCAGCTAATTCTTTTGTTTCTAAGTCGTGCTCTGGTGATAAAGGCGTTACTAATGGCATATTTGTATTTTTTGAGAAATGTAAAAGTACGAGAATTTGTAGACTATCTTCTAAGCAGTGAGAAGTTCCCTGTTCTGTTGATGGCTGGTCTATTTGGATCGGATGAGATCAGCGTTACTTTGTACCAATAATCATCCTGTGGCAAGACCCTTCCATTGAAGGTTCCGTCCCAACCTTGGTCTCCTACTTCAAATTGAGC
>CEPZ01209651.1_pt1 | contig 93529 bp, 160 predicted proteins | sample 530461 | NCBI WGS metagenome assembly CEPZ01 (sample SAMEA2620106, study PRJEB7988) | marine metagenome | isolation source: saline water (ENVO:00002010), including
CTTAATACGATATCTGCCAATTCATATTGAAAATCATAAGTAGGTTCTTCCCCTCGACACTCATTAACAGCCTCTCCTACTTCGCTTGTAACTAATGCTAACTTTTCTAGTAAGGTTGTGTTATGCCACCCCATCTCTTCTACCCACAACCAATGTGTATACCCTATCGCGTTCATATTTGTGTGGTGTTTATCTTTAATACTATTAAAAGTATCTAAGCTATTCATTATTAATCTCTCCTAATCCTCTTTGTATGCTTCTAGGAGGAGACTTCTCGCCTACTCCTGTCAATCACATTACTTCTTTGATAAAACCTCTTAGAATTGATTCTAGGAAGCGCTAAGACTATCAAACCACTCCTTTTCCTCTGGGGTTTCGATGTTTGCATGGTAATTTAGCCTATCAAATCTGTCAAGAAATTCCTTCTTAGCTTGTTCTGGTGTCCATGATTTAATCTTAACCCCTGACAATCTATCAAATTCCGTCACCCAATCAGGTGCATGAAGAAACAGTTGTCTAGCTTCTTCTCCACAGATATGATAATCGTAATAATCAATTATTTCTGTCTTAGCAGTGATATTGTACTTTTGTTGAATAACCTTTTCAATCTTTAATTCCATATCAAAGTAATTATCTAGATATGGTTTAATAGGACGAGGTATATCACAAATGTAAGCTTCACTAGCATCATGTAATAAAGCAGCCAATACTTCTGAACTGCCCCTATCTGCTGCTTCTACTAAGTCTGCGATAATACAGCAATGTTCTGCTACAGAATAAAACTTAGATACATGACCACTAAAACGACAATTCATCGAAAGAGCTTGGGCAATATCTTCAATGCAAATCTGATCAGGCTCTGGCTCTAAGAAGTAAAACTTTTTATTAGTGTATGTTCCGATATAAGGTTTAGTCATGGATAAATACCTCCACTAGATCTTTACAAAATTCAAGGTAATCCTCTAAGGTACTGTTGTTATTTATAGTGACAGTATTAGGGAAACCTTCTACATAGTTTCTACTATCACCTTCAAAAGAACAACCGTCTCTTTTGACATGCACTAACAAGAAATTATCCACCCCTACTTCATCTAAAATGCATTGCACTTCTTCTGGGAAGCCTCCATCAGAGAATACATTAACCCCGTCCTCTAAAGACTTAGCTGCCATAATACCGAATACATCTTTACCAAATAAAGGCTTAAGAACGTTCTCTGACATATGGATCATAGCATTACGTGGAGAATACGGCTCGTTGTGTATCATAAGCCTATGTGATGGCAGTTCCTTACGCTCACGTTCATACAAATACTCCCACCAATCTTCTTCTACTCCATAAGCAGACTTAACTGCCTTAAAGAGATTTTCCTTCACCTCTTTATGGTGAGCAGCTACCCCTTTGTTATTTAAGTAGCTTACAATATGTTCTGCTGCTATGTCTTTACCTGCGTTAGGGGGTGCGTTAAATATGATCGCTTTCTTAGTCATTTAGTTTCTCCTTATGCCAATTGTATTACATGGAAATCTTTAACTGTGTTACGTCCTATACGCTCCTCTGGACTGTGTAACATTACCACTTGAGAAGGTACAGAATTAAATCCAATGATACCAGAATACTCTACACCTCCTTGGTCTACCCCAAAGAATGCTCCATTTAACACTAACCTGTGACTGTCGTAAGAGCATGTGTGGTGCATATCTCCACAACGAAAATACTCTACATGCTTCTTTATCTGTTGACCTCGTTTTTTCATTTGGTCTGTCATAGATTTCTCAGTAGCACTATTGAAATATCCATGCTCGGCTATTAGATAATTGCCGTAAATGTTCAGGTATCCAAAGACTCCTTCTGGTATAATAAATTCAACATTATTAAACTCACAACCTTTTGTCAGAAGTTCCCATGTTTTATAGATAGTGTAATCATAGCTGTATAGTCCTGCCTTAAACATATCCATCCCTTTGTGCTGACTACTTCCGTGATTACCTGCAATACATAATACATCAGTGTCGATTCCTAAAGAGAAAAGGGGGTACAATACATCTTCCCATACGTAAGTGATAGCATTAGCCATCTGCTCTGATAAACCACTGTCTGTAGATGTGGCAGATTGCACTCCATGCTTCATGTGGTCTTCTACGATGTCACCTAAAGATTCAAATACGATACGCTCAATAAAGTAATATTCAGACATACGATCTATATAAGATAATACCGAATTTCCATATTCTTTAATAGCTTTAATGGCTTTACTTGTATCGTAGTGTTCCCCTACCTTACCTATCTGCAAATCACTGAAAAGAATTTCAATCGTTGCGGGGGGTTTCCCTTTTGTGTTAGAAGGGCTGGATAGGTTTTTAACTGGATTAGGGTTAATTCGTCCTACCACATTTTCTACTGCCTTAATGTGAGACTTAAAGTTAACATCTTGGTCAAACATCTCTCTTTGTATTCTACGTAATTGAGTGTTAGTTCGTTGCGCAGTCCGTAGACGTTTAGCTAAATTTGATATAGCTACATCAGAGGACTCACACAAAGTTTCAATCTCCGCTTCACTAATATCAGAGGACTCTGATTCAGATAGTTCACTAATATATTTGTTATAATAATCATTAACCGTACTCTTACCACGACCAATCATTTCACCTATCTTACGAGAAGCTGTACCTTTCAATTTCTCTTCTACAATAACTTTCTTATCTTGCTCTGACAGTAATCTACTCACTTTACTTCCCCTTCTCGTACTCTAAATATATTGGCTATAGGAAATTTATCTACAATAATATCTTTCTCCTCATCGTAGTACATTACACAAAACATACCGTCTTTTGTGTAAGTGTTTCTTACATTTAAAATAGTGCAAGGACTAGATTGGTGTATTAAATGTACTTCCGCATATTTTATTCTCATTTTAGTAGATCCTCTTCCAGTTTAAAAACCTTTAATGCGTGTTCGATTTCTCTAATACATTCCTTACTAATCTCCTCTTGCCCGCGTAATATTGCCACTGCCGTACATACAGCTATCATGTCTTGGCATTCTTCATTCGTGAACGTTTCTTGTAATGCTAATTTTTGAAATGGCTCTACTGTTAATTCTAATTCCTCTAGGAACTCTTCATACTTCTGTAATAGTTTACTCATTAAATACTCCCTTCTAACAGTTCTGTCCAATGACCACCACCATTGTAGTGAAGCGTGTGGAAATGTATGCTTCCGTCTCTGTCATCTTCCTCTACTTCACAGAAGTAGCTACAATCTTCTTTACCCTTCACTTCCCAATACACTTCAAAATACTTTTCTTTTATTCTTACATATTTACCGTCAGTGTACCACTCTAAATCATCTAAGTCTGCACCCTTAAACTCTTCAATAATCTGTGTTACACAAACCTCTTTAAGTCTACCTTTATTTCTTTCAACTGTTGACATTATAATTACCTTATGATACTAAATATTCTCTAAACATATCCCGAACTAAAGCAGGGTCTTCTAACTCCTCTTCAGTTATATCCCCGTCTCCTACACAAGCATCTAGGTACTTAGTGAACTCCCAAGCGTCTCTAATTAACCCTTCCCTAATAACGCCTAACAAATCTTCATCCATTATCTTCTCCTTCTTTCATAAAAGCTTCTACAAGCTGTTTCCTGCGTAGTTTAGCGTTGCTGGCAGGAGTTACACCTAATTCTTTTAAAGTCTCCTCCACGAGCTTCTCCTTCTCAATTTCGATAGCTTTCTTTGTAGCTTTAGCTTCTTCCATAGTTAAACCATAGCGTTCTGCATAGGTTTTATTTTTATGACAAGGTTTACAGATCAGCCCCCAATTATCAGGATTGTCTGCCGCACAATGCCATAAAAACTCCTCTGAAGTATCGAAGTCTACACAAGAAGATTCTCCTACTAAATGGTCTACCTCAAGTTTACTCCCTGCCATCCACTCTTCGCATACATAACACTGAGCTACATTCTTTGTGCTAGAATGGAAGACTTTATCTATCTTCTCTTGCATAGTAACAGGACGTAACTTAGATTTCTTCCATTCCTTTCTAAGAGGATTGTCTGCCCATATCCTACGTATCTGTCCTCTTAGCCAATAGAAGTAACTACTCTTAGTCTTCCAGTTAACAGCTTTAGCATGTTTATGTTCCCAAGGATTAATACGATTAGTCAATGAGCTTCACCTTCTTAAGTATGTTCTTAATACAAATACTGTCTTTATAGGAACGTTTCATATACGCTAACTGGAATTGCATAGACAATACATCTAACCATGTTGCAGTGTGTTTATTATCTTTCCAATCTAGATACTCAAACTCTTCTTCACCATACCACTCTTTGTATTTCTTAACGATAAGTTCTAGACATTGTTTATGGTTTTTACACTTCTGTAGTGCAGTGTAGGCAGTTTTACTACCCCAACGAGGCTTCTTCCTCTTCTCGTCTATTTTACCATCTACTAAAATACGTGTGTAAGTGTCACGGCTACAATAGTTATCCGCATTATCTGCATGTATCAACTGATAATACAAGAACTTCCATCCCTCACCTTTTACATCAGGAACTTTAATATCTGTATCTAACCAAAGATTTCCAAATCCTTCTACAAAATGAGGTTTAGCTTCTTTTTCATAGTTGAACCACCAACCTTCTGCTTGACGACTATCTTTATCCTGAGTTACCCCTATTACTTTTTCTCCTGCCTTATATCCCTCTGTAACACGAATTACCACAACGTCATCTGTTTCCATATCATCTACTACACTAGCTCCTAGATGATTGATCGTGTATTCTTTAAGCTCTTTCAACAGGACAGGTCGGATAGTCCCATCACGATTACCTTTATACTTAACCGCAAGGGGTAGATCATCACGGAAATTACCAGAACCATCTATATACAATTCCATGTTATCAGGGTGGCATTTAGTTTTCTTCAGGATATTGTCTAAACGTCTTTTAAGAGTATTAATAGCAAAGCTAACCTTCTCAGGTTTTTGTACATCTTCTACTGTAAACATCTCTTTGTCAAAATCAATTCCTTCCATGAAATTCTTGAACATCGTTCGGTTCTTGAATAGCGCGGTAGCTTCATTATTTACATTAGTGTATTCTACTAATCGCTCCTCACAAGCTGCTGCTGTAATAAATACTTGTTCATCCATATCAATTACAGTGGTAACTTCTGGGTCTACCTCCCAAGGGATTATGTCTGATACATCTTCTAAGTCAGATGCTTTACCTTTTTTATTGAATTTACTCAACGTCTACCTCCTCTACACTATCACCTTTAGATAGTATGTACACTGAATTGTATTTCTCTCCCTCTAAAGATTGCAATACATACAAAGTTTCATTCTTTACTTCCCAATCTATAACCTTTCGAAGCGTTCTTAGATGCCTAAATTCCCCAGTAGCTTGATTATATTGCCTAACTTCTAAATCTTTCATATTACCTTCTTATACAAAAATAGAGGGAAGGAAAAGTTCCCTCCCTCTTATAATCAGTTATTCAGATTGTTCTTCTTCACGTTCTCCTAGTAATATTTCTGCATTAGCAATACTAATAGATAGTTTCTCTACTTGGTCTTCTACTTTATTTTTATCGTACACTACTTTAACCACGTTATTGAAGTCTGCTGCGGTGCATCCAAACATTTCGACCATTGCATCTTTCTCTTGTTTAATATCTTCTTTTAGTGTGTCAATTTCTCGTAGGTATCCTACGCATGTATTGACTGATTTTAAGAATAACTCTTTTTTCTGAGGGTCTTTAGGTATAAACATTTATTTCTCCTTTCTTAATATGATTTATAATCATCTCGTCATATTTATCTTTAAATTCTGACGCACACAGTTCGGCTAAATCTTTTCCATATTTTTTAATTGAAAAAGACTTAGATAATCTCTTACCTGAAGGTAAAGTAAATCTTGCTAGATAACTTCCATTTTTAAGTTTCACAGAGGAGTTTTTCACTAGTCTAGTGTTCCTGCTCTGCATACTTCTACTTGCCCATCTACAATTTTGAGGTGTGTAATTTTCATTTAAGTCTATGCGGTCTAGAGAGTAATCTTCTCTTGGTTTATCCCCCATATCTTCATAAAAATTTTCAAAACTATTTTCCCATCTATCACATACTTGTATTCCTCTTCCTCCGTAGTTTGGATAACTTGGGTGATTTTTATCACAACACCTTCTTTTCATACCATACCAAGAAGTATACTCGGTTGTATTTTTTCTCCCATGTTTTAGGAATAACTCCGTCATATTTCTAGACCTAGATTCGCTTGCGTAACATCCACAACTAGCTACCACACTGTTATTTAAATAATTCACGGTCTTTTTTACTTCATTACCGCATTCGCATAAGCACAGACATAGTTTAGAATTACTAGAATCTTTTTCTTCTAGGCGTTCTATGATTACGAGTCTTCCGAATTTAGAGCCTTTTCTGTATTTACTCATAAACCTCCTATAAAGCTCTCTGAGAAGATTTTTCTACTAAGGTATACTAACACCTTAATAACTGTAGAAAACCTCTCAGAGTTGCTTATGTTTAGCTATATGACGTTATTAATCTTCGTCTTCATCTAATGCGAAAGGGTTATCGTCATCTTCTCCTAATTCCTCATCAGGCTCTTGTTCTACCGACTTCTTCTTAGAAGAAGGAGCAGGTTTCTTGGCTTCACCTTTAGAAGATGATGAGCTAGAAGCGCTGCTTAATTTACCTAGCTTTTCTAACGCTTTCTTGAGGTCAGAGTCTTCCCACTCTTCTGCCATTTCTAGACGTTTAATAACTTTACTATTAATCTGACGAAGTTCTTCTTCTACGTAAGGCTCATCATCTTCGTCTAGATTCATCATAATACCAACACACTCAATATCACACTCTAGAGGAGGAAGTTTCTTATTACGTGCGCTTAGGTTAGTAGCTTTAACATTCGTATAGAATTTATCACCCTTCTCTTCGCTAGACACTTCAACATCCATAGTGAATACTGCGCCCATCAAATCACCGATATTAAAATCTTCTTTAACTTTACTACCTTTGACTAGATTAGCTGCTTTAGCAATCTTAGTGATCGTAGAACGTGCAGAGTATGCCCCGTCTTTACCAATAATAGCTGCTGTGTAACCTGCAACACCTTCCCAATCTCCTGCTAGATAGTGGCGATAAGGACGTTCTTCAGAGGTATTATCTTCTGAGAAAAACTTCCCGTAGTCTACCATAATATCAGGGAAGTCTACTGCCAAGATGATACTATCCATTGGTCGGTTAGGGATGTAGAATTTACCATCTTCAACGTAGCAACCAAAGTCTTTCTTTAACAACTTGTTCTGTTGGTCAGAGTCTTCCCATTCATATTCGGTGAACGGGTCTTGAGCAGGTTGTGTTCCTGAGTCAATCAACATAGAAACATAACAATCCATGTTCACTCCATTCTCATCAATTGCTGCTTCTACCCGTTCTTCAATATGACGGTTAAACTCATTCCAATCTACATTAGATGCGCTTTGAGGTTTCTTTGCTTTCTTCTTAAATGCCATAATTATATTTCTCCTATTCTACTTAACTTCGTTGCCTTTACTGTCTACTTTAATAAGACCATTTTGTAGTTTAGTCTTACTGTAGCGTCTCTTATAATTTACTCCACTATTCGTGGAATCTCCCCACTTGTGTGATAAAAACACTGAATCAAAACACTTTTGGCGATAACCTTTATCCACTATTTTTTCTCCTCTGGTTGAATATAGCCTTCTTGTTTTTGTACTTGAACTAACTCATGATCTTTCGGTGTTAAATAGTTTGTAGCTCCATTTTTAACTACAAGTTTTAGCTTATTAGCTTCACGAGTTACTTTTGTACAGTTAATAAATGTTACTTTTTGAGGATAACCTGCTACATTACCTGTAACAACTACAGTATAAAAATCTGTAAGGTCTTCGTCTTGGTATGGCATTATTGATTCTCCTTAATTTTACGTTGCTGGATGCTAATACCTCGGTGAATAAAGTCACCAATTTTATTATGTCCTCGTAGGATTGCGTCTCCGTCAAAACCTGAAGGACGATGGTTTGTCAGGTTAGCTACTGTAGAGTTCTCTGCAATAAGCTGTACTGACTTCTGAACAACCTCTGTAGAGTCTTGTCCAAGGGATTTTAGAAAATGTACTAAACGATTAAACATATTTACTTCTCCTTTTCTCTAGTGTATAAGTATATTATCTCATAATAACGCTTTGTTGTAAATGGTTATTTTTAAATTATCTAAACTTTTTATTTCCTCCTTCACTAACTCGTAGAATTCTGTCACTCTCTTATTCCCTCTTCCATTCATAAAAGAAGATATAGATGTTCTACTTCTTCCTAGATACTCTGCTATATTGTTAATAGAATAACCTTTTAGTTCTAATAGTGCAATATTAGCTGCTTCATTTTCAGTAAACCATTTTACTTTATTACCTTTTCTTGAATTGTTAATCTTGCCAGAGCGTACTCCATGTTTTATATTCTCTGACGGGGTACACCACTCTAAATTACAAGCTCTGTTATCTTTATGATTACCATTAATATGATTAACCTGAGTCTTGTTTTTAGGGTCGTCATTGTAGCAAAAATGTTGTGCCACTAGTCTGTGTAAATAAAAACCTTTTTGTTTTTTATCTTTAAACAATATCTGCTTTAAATACTTAGATGTGTGTTTCGACGGTGACAGTATCATACTTTTCTTTAAAGATTTAACTTTACCTAAATTACTTACTTGATAAAGACATTCGAAATCTTCAACATCTTTCCATATATCTTTTTCATTAGTGGCAATCATAATAACTATCTCCAATCTTATATCCACCGTTAAGGTCAATAGAAAATTCTGGAGGAGATTCATTCGCAAAATGGTATGGATGCTTTTTATGATATAAAAATATCTGTTTGGCAGCCCATGTATAAGAGTTTTGCGCTAAGTCTCCTGCTATATCCTCATAACCTTTTGATATTTCTAGTAAATATTCGTCATGTACGTCTAGAACCTTTTTAATATGATCTGTTAACCCTAACTTTTTAACATCCTTAGCTAACTTAATTACAGCAAGTTTCTGCGCTAACGCTTCAAAACCTTGGTCAATAGTATTGAAACTTTTATGCGAACTATTATTCCATAACCAGTACCCGAAAGCTAAAGGTAGATAGAAACCTCCCCCATATTTATAAACACTCTCATAGTAACGCAATACCTCAATTACTGTATCCAGACCCATTTGTTCGAGGAATTTGTCTTTTGCTTTAGCTCCCTCCTTTTCAGAGATTCCTACAGTTTTACCTACTTTACTGCCACTTGCTCCGAAGATGATCGAAAAAGAGCCTCCTTTGCTTTTCTTCCTCTTTAAGCTTAGTTTTTCAATAAGTTCACTATTTTGTGTCCTTACCGCTTCTTTCCATTCCTCTTCTGTAACCATACCTAGCATACGGGTGTTGACACAGTGAGCAGTTTCTCCTACATACTTACCATCTTCATCAAACTCAATACCTGATGCGACATTGTTGTAATACTCCCAATTATTAGCGTAGTAAGCAGCGATAGACAACTGAGCAGACTTCATATCAATACCTAGAAAGACCTTACCTTCTTCTGGTATTAATAATTTTCTTATTTCTTTACCATACAAAGCAGACTCTGATGGAGCATTAACCCATATACGCTGTGCGCCTCTACCACTACGTGTAGCGAAGTTATTAACCCCCGCAGGTATCCTACCATCTTCTCTCACATAACTCAAGATTCCTTTATTCTCAGGGTCTTTAATGTTCTCTAAGAAATTACGTCTATGTTTGTATGTGTTATACTCTGCGATCTTCTTACCTAAACCTTCTGGCAGTTGTTCGTAATCATCATCTGTCAGCTTAGGACTTGTTACTAACAATTCCCCTTTCTTTACCACTTTAATGAGTTGGTTGTCAGGGTGTGCCTTTTTAGGCCATCTTAGCTCCATATCTTCTTCAGCTTTGATATAAGAACCATGTACATCTTTTTTAAGATTCCATTCATCAGCGTCTTTCCACCCAAGCTTAATCAAGAAACCTTTTACCACCTCATGTTGAGTAAGTTTTGACGGTTCTATCTTAATACGAGTGAACGCACCTGATACAATATCAGTATCTTCAGGGTTAAGGTCAAAATGGTTACAAGTATGGTCATTAAGAATATACTCATCCCACTCTTCCTTGTAAATATCCCACCCTTTAGTATTTCCATGTTTTCGTTTTATTACCTGAGTTACTTCGGATTTAGTATCGAATGCAGGTATTGTCCCTAATTTAGGATGTTTAGCCTTCCAACACTTATGAGGTATCTTCTTGGTATAGTTAATTGTAGGTTTATGGAAAGGTTTCTCTATTACAGATACTACCTCTCCATTTTGGTTTCTGTCTACATACTTCTCTTTAACTTTACTAGAATCAAAACCGAATAACTCTGACATCTCTTTACGACTTATCTTTTGCGTAGCTCCTTTGATTGTAGGAGGTAACTGTGGTTCGATTTCTGCCCGTAATGCTTCAAGTTTATTGTCAAGGTCTTTAATACACTCCTGCGCATGTTCTATATCGACCTTAACACCTGTCTTTTCTTGATTAAAGCATTCTATCGCATATTGCCCCTCTATATCGAGAGCTAACGCAAAGTCTATATCAAACTTATCCTTAAGTATAGACGCTTCTTTCTCTAGCATCAAGTATGTACTAGCCTGAATCTTACAGTCTTCAATTACACGATGCATCTTGAAAGCATCAATAGTTTTCCAATCTGTAACTTCTGGTTTATTTACCCCACACTTAATACCATAAGCTTTCAATCCGTGAGGACTTTTAGCCCCTTTAGGTGTTGGACGTTCAAACCATTGTACCTTACTCTGAACAAACGTATCATGGTAGTGTTTACGTTTTATTGCATTACTAGGCCATATTTTATCAACTACATGCTTATCATACCCATAAGCATTGTGTATGATGAGTTTACTCCCGTTATTTACCGCTTTCTCCCAAAAAGCAATACCTTCATCTAGTGTACCTTTACGAGGAGGGATAATATATGTTTTACCATCGTAAGGGTCTTTTACTTCCACATTGTCAAACTTAGGATGATTATGAAATAGAAGAACCTCTTCTGTCTCAATATCAATAGAGCAAAGACAATGGATATCACTCTTCTTATGTACATCGTCATAGAAACCTACAGCCTCTATATCAGAGGCTAGTAGTCTATTTTTATACTCCATTAATCTTCTCCTGTAAATGGATTATCATCATCTCCTTCCGAAGTATCTGGGTCAAAAGGTGGTTTATCTTCTTCAACCTCTTCTACTTTTTTAGAGTTTGGTTTAGTGAACTTCTTCTTACTGGTGTTAGGTGATGAAGTTTTGGTATCCCCCTCTTCAAAAGGTTCTCCAAAATGTTCTTCATAGTCATAACACTGTCTAGTATCAAAGTCGAAGTACCAATCACCTGCTTTACCTGTAATACCTTTACGACATTTAGGCATACGTACTCTGGTAGTATTTTTAGCTCGTAGATCATCAGACTCTTTATCTCGTTCTAGCAAGATATTATATGCGCCGGACTGTACAAATGTACTACTACCTAATGCGTCATACTCTGATATTGGCACACTCTTACCATCTTTTCCTTTAGGGGGTTTACGTGTATGAAGCACATTAATAATACGAATATCGTTTTTAATGAACATCTTTTGCCACACCATGTGACTCTCTTGGAGTTCACTAGCTACCCCTCGTAAAGCATCAGTGAGAACATCAAATACAAATATACGAGAACCATACTGCTTAAATGCTTTCTCCATACGCTTCTCACACTTCTCTATATCAGCGTCCCTCTCATCGATGATCAAGAATCGAGGTTGTCCGTCAGGTAAGAACATAAGGTCAAATAGCTTCTCTTTAGTTTCCTCTTTTTCAAAGAAAGCGTCTTTATCTTCATCGCTCATCCAACGTAGGTTTACACCTAAATGTAATGAGAACAGGTCTTCTCCTAGCTGTCCTTCTGTAGCTTCTAAGGAAATAATCGTTACTGTTTCTGATGCTGTCATTACCCAATGATAGATACAATTATTAACGTGGCTAGATTTACCTACCGATGTATCAGCAATAATGTTAGTGATCGTTGCAGGTAATACTCCTCCTCCCATCATTTTTTGCATTTTACTCATATAAGGTGGTAATGTAAGACGCTCTTTATTCAGTTCTTCTATAACTGCATCATACAACCCTGCGGATGTTTTGATCCCATCATTAAAGTAAGGTTTAGCATTATAGAAATCTCTAATAAACTGCTTCTGCTTTCCTTTCTGCAACATATCATTAGGGTCTTTTCCTGACCAAGTAACAATATGCACTTTCTCTGCTGGAAGCACCTCAATACAACGCTCTACAGCTTCTCTCCCTGCTTTATCTGAGTCTAGTGCTAGGTATATACCATCGTAAGAGTCAAGCCAGTCATATTGCGCTGCAAGCTGTTTATAAGCACTACCTTCTCCTGTCGTAGGAGATACAATAGGGAATGGATCATAATCATCTTGCCCTCTAGAACGATTGTACTCTACAAACATCTGTAGTGCAGCATGGCAATCTTCTTGTCCTCCACAAACCATGACATACTTACCGCCACCTTTTCGCCAGCGTACTTGCCCATATAGGTCGCTAGACATACCAGTTTTACCTAAACGAGGTTGTCTGAAATTCTTAGGATGTTTACGTATTGTATACCCTGAAACCTTACCATCGGTAGTCTCTGGGTAATATCTGGCTTCCACTTCCCCTTTTTGGTCTAGTTTAGTAAGACAACCGTAGTATTTAACGAATTCATCTTTAATCCCTCTATAACCTTTAGCTTTATACCCAATCTGTTTCATTAAGGTTTGAGCTTGTTCTTTGGTTAAAGGCTCTGCTTTAGAGGCTTTAGTTAATTTAACATTACCGCTTACTTTACCATTAGACTCTAGACCTAAATCTCCTGCAATAGAGGTTTTAGTTATCATTTCATGATCATAAACTTGGTTACATGACCAACAATATGCATCATAATAAACTTCACCATCTTCGTCTATATGCTGATAAACAGATAATGCGTCAGAACTACCACACCCTTTTAAGTGGTCATATTCATCTAATAACTCATCAGCTATACAAGGGAATTGTTGAGATATACGGTCTCCTGCATCTTTTTCTTCTTCAACTTTTTTACTCTTTTTACTTTTAGTAATTCTTGCCACACTTCACCTCACTACAGTAATATATCTGTATTACTTTGATGCTCTTTAACCCAAAGTTTTAGTTCTTTTATATTCTCTTCCACAGAATCAATAAAATCATTTAGCGTTACAGTAAAAACACTGGCAAGGTCTCCTTCATACTCTTCTCCTTTTGACCAGTAGTGATTCATGGAAGACATACTCATAGTAAGGATATTAAAACAATCAGTACAAATGACACACATAATACTATTTTTATCTTGACTTATATTATGAGAAGACGTAGCTATCAATCTTGCGTTCGTATACCTACCACCATCATTAGTGATTAAACGTATAGGATGTTCTAAGAAATGTACACTATCTGCCTTCATAATCAAAACCCCAATCTTTTTCAAACATATCCATCTGGTCTCCTTTTTCTAGCTCCTGTAAGGCACTCTCAATAGACTTTAACTTATCTTTGAATGAACGTAGCTCCCCTTCTTTAAAAGCTACGTGAGACTCGTACAGGGCTTTCTGTGCTAGTAGTTCTTGTTTAGTCATAGGTCTGCTCCACCTCAGTAAGTAACTTATTCAATGCAGGATAATTCCATTCAGGTTCGTAGTGTTCTAATTCTCCTTTTAACTCGATAAGCATGTTATACATCATTTTAATCAATTCTTGCTCAGTCATTAATCATCCTCCAAATTACTCTCATGTACGTAGAGTGCATTTTTGTGTAAATACACACCTGAATCTTCTCCGGTATAAAATTCTACTCGAATCCCGTTTTCTGTGACACCCACTCCGCGAATGTCTCCAAACTTATCATCTACTGGAAGCGGTGCATCATAAGGTGACATCCAAGATAAGGTTATATTAACCTTTTTCATCCTCTTTCTCCTTGTATAAATCTTTAATGTTATTTCTATTACACACAGCTTGTGCTAGAGCAGTGTTTGAAACAAACATAGCTAACAGTACCCATTGTAGTGTATTATCTGAAGTAAAAAATACACCTATAACACTAGCTAATGCAATGTAGAAGTTAAACTCGTGGTAAATCTTGTGTTTTGGTTTAGTCATTAGTTTCTTCCTCTGCCACATAACGATTTGAGTATGATTGAGTAGTCTGCATAGTCCACTGGTACGTAACTAGGTAAAAGCTTATAGTTACTGTAATCGCTGTTAAGTAGTTCAGTTCTTACATTACATACTACACTGTTTCTAACCAACATAATACCTAGTAAAATTAATAATAAACACATAACCTTTTCCTTTCTCTGATTGATTTCTTACATAATAACATTATAAATGTCAATTGTAAATAGTTTAATCGTAATCGTAGTTATCCTCTGCACTACTAAGATGCAAACTAAAACGTCTAGGGTAATTTAACCTAAAAGGGTGACTACATTCTGAGCAGTAAACTAGACCATCTCTGTCTACTAATCCGCTAACATCCGCTACAGGAACGTTACTCTGATGGAAAGTTTTTAAACTGCAACACCCTGTTTTAGATTGTTCCTCGAAACTCTCTCCACATTTAGGGCAATTGAATATTACTGTGTTGAACATTCCCATATCTATTCTCCTGAAATAGCTTCAATTTCTTTACGTACACCCAGATTATATACATTAACCATTCTGTATGTCAAGAAAAAATCAACAAATAAATAAACTAAGTGTACAGCCCCTATAATAGGGATAAACATAGACAAAAACAACAGTACAATGTATGCACTCCCTCCTAGAAAGTCCTTCAAATAAAACCTGTGCATACCGATGCCTCCCAAGAAGCACCCCAATAAGTATGCAATAAACATATTCTTCTTACGTGATTCAAATAAAATCTCTTTTTGGTAAGTGTTCATAATACCTCCCTCAAATAATCCCAACTTGTTTACAGAACCACAACCCTACTATAAAAGAAAACACATAGCAAGGCATTTCTAAAATAATTTTCGATTTAGTGTTAGTTGTCTCCATCTTAATACCTAGAAACAACAACCAAAGTGATAAAACTAATGCAATATATACCATAACCTATTCTCCTTCAAAATAATATGTTGTGTCAAGTTTTTGTTTCATTCTTCTATCCCTAAAACTATACTAAGTAAAAATATATTGTCGGGGTTTCTTGCTAAAGCCTTTAATAAATAACCTCCTTCGGTGTAATTCCCTTCAGTGTCAAAGTTCACAGGGCTATAATCATAGTATTTGAACTCCCCACCTTTCCACCCCTCAAACACGTAAGAAAGGCAGCTATCAATAACATTTAACATAGTTTGCTTACTAACATTAGGTTCTAGTGTAAAAGCAGGTTCATCATAAGAACCTCTCCACGAGTGTACTGAAGAAATACCAAGACCAAAATAACTGTCAGGTAAAGACTCTACTACTTTTTTTAAACCATCTACTGTCATATTATTCATAATTTCTCCCTTAACATTGTTCTAAGAAAGACAAACCTTTATATAGGGTTGAATCTTCCTCGTAGATAAAATAACCATTTGTGTTCTCTTCTAATAGTAATACTCTTATTTTATTACCGTTCAACATAAGAACTAAATGCCTTCCTCTTAAGTTAGTGTTACTTTGTTTAGATACACAGTCACCACCACAGTGTAATAGTAAGTCAAACTCTGAACGTGTTACTTTTTCCATTATATTCCTCTTTTAATTTTCAGTTACAAACTTCTTAATCTTACCACACTTAGTGCAAGCACAGATTTGTATGTGTTTTCTTGTGGTATCTGTCACCTGCCAAGGTGCATTCTTACACGAAGCCATACCTTCACTAAACACCTCCCACTTACTTTTTGTTACTTCAGAGTGTAGCACTTCCCATTTATGTTTGCAAAATAAATTCATAATTTATTTCTCCTATAATTCTAATTCTTCTACTAAAGTCATGCGGTCTACGTATACTATAACTTGTTGTTTACCGATATGCAAGTATTCTTCTTCAGCTTCATATACAGAAATCTTAGCTACACCTAATTGACGTACTTCTTCTACTTTAGCTTCATCAATATAGAACCAATCTTTTAAACTCTCCATGCTAATAAAAGCAAAACGGCAACAGTTTGTTAGCATTACATTACGTAAAAAGGGGTCATAGTTAGGTGTAGGGTGTGTATAAGAAGAACACCAAACCTCTCCTAAGAGCATGTCAGCTAAATGTATATAATTTTCTTTTACATACTCTCCTCTATAAGCTCCGTTAGTGCCTTCCTCTAATGTACCTGCTTTTGTTTCTAATCGATAAACCTTGGTCATATAAATCTCCTTATGGATGTCTAGATGTCTACGCGGCTTTACTTTCCCTCAACTTGTGTTAGAATATTAATATGTCCTAAATACTTTGTCAACACAAAAGGTAAAATAATTTGAAAATAATCGATAACACTGAAAGCAAACAATATTACTTAGAAAGATTCTTAGCTAGTCCTCCTACAGATGAACTAGAACTATGGCATATTATTAAGTTCTTGTCTAGTTACTACGATTTCATCATATCAGATGAGAATATTATTATCTGTGATAAATCTTGACAAATGTAAATAATCATGTTTTAATGTAAGAAATTAGTTGTTGTAGAGGAATGTGCGGTTTTATTCAACCCTAAACCGCAATACAAGCTACAAATAAAAGGGTGTAACAAATACTCTCTATAACAACGCGAATGTACTTCGTCTTTGACCAGACGCTCCATCATACGTAATACCAGCCAATGTAAGGCAAAGTATGAGATAAACAGTGACAGCGGTGATGTAATCCTACGAGTTAGTAGGCTCTATCCCAAGGTGATAGTTTCCTTCTAAGAATTAACCCTTAGCAAATAACCACTGATAAAGAGTATATTCGTTAGTAACAATTTTATTATTGTAATCGTATGATGCTACCATGATAGTGATACTTTTAGTAGAATCCTTTTACAGGGTAATTTTTGCTAGTATCACCCTATTGGTCTTGATACAGATCCGTTTAAAATTTACTAAAGGTACTATAATGAAAGAGCCAAAATACCAAAAAGCTAAGGAAATTCTAAAAGTCTCGCGATTAGACAAATACCCTTTATATTTTCTGTGGTACAATATGATAAGCAGATGTCATAACGTTAAAGGGAAAGGGTACGAATATTATGGAGATAAAGGAGTATATGTCTGTAAAAGATGGAGAGAAGATTACGCGATGGGTTTAGTAAATTTCTACATAGATATGGGGGAAAGACCTTCTAAATCACACTCTGTAGATAGGATTGACCCAAAAAAGGGATACTCTCCAGAAAATTGTAGATGGGTTCTTCCAGAAATACAGTCTAGAAACAAAAACATGATTAAAAGTAATACATCAGGGTACACAGGTGTAAGTTATGAAGATGGTAAATATTGCAGGTGGTTGGCTTTTTGGTGTGACTTAGATGGAAAAATTAAAAGAAAGTCTTTCAGTGTAAATAAGTATGGGTATGACGAAGCTTTGCAACTTGCTATAAATTACAGAGATAAAATGATTAAAAAATTAAATGAACAAGGCGCTGGCTATTCAGAACACCACGGTAAATAAATTAAAAATAACCTTGACACACGATAAACCCCCTATTAATATTACAACCATTAACAACACAGGAGAATAATATTATGACTAATCAATGTAAATATAAAGAAGGTGATAAAGTTAAAAAGATTAATGGAGAGGCTTTTTCTAACGGAGAATTTGTAGTAACCGTAGAGGGGCTAGATAAGTACGGTAAAGTATGGTTGAAAGAAACTCAATCATGGTTAGACAAAGATACCCTTTGTCTTGCAAATTCTTTCACTAAATCAGACCTAAAAGACGGTATGGTTGTTACTTATCGTAATGGATGGAAACGGGTTATCCTAGACAAGGGGTTATTATACTCCGACAATTGTTTGTCTATGTCTTCATTCCATTTTACAAAGGTCACTTTAGATTCTTTCAATGAGGATTTAACCTATTATGGTCATAATCCTAGGGACATTATGAAAGTTACATACATGGGTGAAATACTATGGGAACGTGAGGAAGAAACTGCTGAACAGAAACGTATCAAAGAGTTAGAAGAAGGTATTGCCAAGATGCAAAAGGAACTAAATAGTCTTATGGGAGGGAAATAATATGGATTTCGTAAATGATATGGGTATTTTGTTGTTAGGGATAATTATAGGAGTCAGTAGCACCCTTTGGTATAAGGAAAACCAATCTGTCTTCCCTATAGAGACTTACTTGCAGGCATCTTGCATAAAAATAGGGTCTGAACTTAAATCATACACAACAGGAGGTGAAATAATCTGTGAGAATGGAGCTAGATTCAATTATTATCATATTAATAAACCCCTGTAAGCCATTCTAAAGAGTTTTCTAAATAGATATATCAATGGTATTATTTTTAAGAGAACTCTTCTCACAGAGCTTTACAGAAACAATTAGGAGGATGTATGCAAGACTTAATGTACAGAGTGTCCAATGAATTACGTAGACCTGACCAGTTTAGTCTTAAAGATAAACAGGAGCATGAACAATGTGGTAGTTTTTACTACTTCTTAAAACTTGAGAATGCTTGTAAAGCTGCGATAGAGTTTAATACTAGTGTTGTCCCTGTTGTGTATGATTATAATACTCGAAAGAGGGATCATTGGTATGAGGGGTAGAAGATGAACACATGGGAGCTATTACTAAACCTAAACCAAGTGTGTCATTTCTGTTCTAGAGAACGTGCAGGAACTAAGGCTACTAACAGTGAATTAAAACGTTGGTGTAAGAATCAAGTGGTTAGAATTAACGGCGCTGTATTTAAGTGGGATCAAGAAATCCCTGATGTTATTGAATCTTGTACTTTGTTTACTAAAAATAAAAGAGTGACTTTATTATAAAAACTTGTTGACACAGGGAACATAGCGTATTAAGATTCAATAACATTGGAAACCTCAAGAGGAAATAAATTATGAATGAACAATTTAAGCATATTAAAGTACACGTACCGACACCTAAAATTAGTGAGATGGTTCAGAATAAGTTATTTGAGATGGGTTTTAGCTGGTATGATTGTGGTAAGGTGGTCGATGAAAAAGAGAGACCTTATCTATATACTACACCAGAAGGTAATATAGCTTATGGGAAGTTAGAATCTACTTTTACAGAGAGTCCAGAAGAACAAGTTCACTACCTACAAATTTTGACAGAAAACTTGGAAGGTGCATTGTTTACGTATAAAGATGATAAAAAGGTCTATTACCTTGTAGGCTATAAAGTGTATTGGGTTAATGACTACGAAAATAAAATTAGTATTACCGATTACGAATTAAACAAATACACAACAATAGTAGATGTAAATGAGAAGGAGATTGACATGAAACAAGATAATAATGAAATGCCTAAATTAGAAGCAGGTAAACATGCTGTTAAAACTGAACATGGGATAGCTTTAGTGGTAGAATGGAAAGGTAATGTTGCTTTCTCTTACTTGCAAGGTGATGCTTGGGATGATAGACTAGATATAGTAGAATATGTGTATACTTTACCGTATCCTATGAATGTTTTGGACAGTCGTTACTATACAGAATCAAACTTAATCTGGTCACGAGAAGACGAATCTAAGAAACAAGCACGTTTAGAATATGACAATCTACAAGAACAGATTAGTAAACTACAAGAACAGGCAAATAATTTAAGAAAAACCTTGCAGCTTTAGTTTATCAGTGTTATATTCTAATCACAGTAACAAATGTTACAAAAAATAATCACAAGAGGAGAGATTTCATGTCATATGTATTGAAAGATGGGACTAATAGTAATCAGTATAGAGAAGGGGATAAGTTTGTATATTGTGGAGAAAAAGGAGACCATGAGGTTTTTTCTGAAGGAGAAATGTTAACCCTTCACTGGGATGATGAAAGTCGTTGTCCTGAATTTAGAGAAGATTCTACTGAAGAAACAGGTTATACTTATTGGAGCGATCTAAAAGCTTATAAAGTGGATACTGAAGAGAACGATAAATCTATGAAACTTGAAAAAATGGACTATGTTGATACAAAAAGGTTCACTCTAGAGGAGTTACTTATCTTAGAAGGACTTCTAAAAGAGCAAGGGTATTTTATTCTAGAAGGAGTTGATTACCACTATCAAACAAACTATCTGCATTATGGTGTAGATAATAACGGACACACTATGTTCTACGACTTATGGTATAAAAATAATGGCGGTAAGGATGTATCAGAGGAATTCCGAAATTATCTTAGTTCTTTAGATAATAAAGAGGAAGATAAATCAGAAAAGAAGGAAACCACTATGAAAATTGAAAAAGGTAATTACATTGAAACTTCGCGCTTTACATCAGAAGGACTTAATAGATTCCTACTACTGTTTGAAAAACAAAATGGTGTTTCCTTGAAGGATTCAGGTTCAGAAGAACCTAGTAGAGAATGGGATTACTACGGTGTCGATAATGAAGATGGAACGTTAATAAACTGGAATGTATCAAGTTCCTTCGATTCTTCCGGCGATGGTAATATTAAAGATATTACAGAGGAATTTCTTAATTATCTTGATACATTATCACAAGAATCTAATGAGTCTGTAGAAGAAGATACCACTGAAACTGACACTACAGATAATCTTAGTGTTAAAGACCGTCTATTAGCACTTGCTGATGGAAAAGAATTAGAGTGGTACGACGTTGAATGGTATCCTTTAGAAAGCTTTCAATCAGACTTCGGTGACATCCTTTATGATGAATCTATCGAAGTTCGAGTTGAGTTAGTGCCAGAGAAATCAGAAGTAGAGTTATTGTTTGAAGAATACTGTTCTAATAACGGTTATGACCCAGAACAGACTGATTTCACGACATTTAAAGCAGGGTATGACGCTGCTAAAGAAAATGATTGAAGATAGGGTCTCTCCTTATTGGAGGGGTTATAGGAGAGGTTGGTATAAAGGGTTTATTATAGGGATTGCTTTTGCTTTATTTCTATGTATAATGACTGTTGTGTATTAGACAGGTACACAACTTTATTTTAAGTAAGAGGAGTTAAGATGAAAGATGGTAAATATCTATACAGTGACTTAGATGGAAGGGTTTATTTAAGAATAAAAGCTGGTTCTTATGAATGCCTAACAGCAGATACAAATACAGGATGGGAAGAGGGAGAGAAAGGTTCTGTAGTAAATCTTATCTCTTCTATGTGGGAATTGGTAGAAGATCCTGAAATAACTAATCTTCGTGAACAACTAGCAAAAGCTAATGAGCGTGCGGATAGTTCTGAAAAAGAAGTTGCCCGATTACGCAATCTTTTCCATAAGTGGAAAAAAGAAAAAGACAATGCTGTATGGGAAAGCGATATTGTTTTTAAAGCCTTGCTGTCAGAGATGCAAACTTGCCCAAAAGACGAACATGGGGTTTCTGATAAAGAATGGTGGAAAAGGTACGTAAAGAAAGCACTAAACAAATTCGCCACAGAGAAGAAGCTTGAAGGCATTGATTACCTATTAAATTCTATAGCACCCTCAATAAAAATGGGAGAAAAATGCTTGTGGCGTTTTGAGACATATGAAGTTGAATCAGTTAAAGACCAACTACGCAAGGAGCAAGAGTGATGCTAAGTGACGAAAGAAGACAGGCGAGAATAAACGCATTAACCACAGCCGCTGCATATTTAGATACTTTTGATTGGTCTAACTTCCATGAGGAACAAGTCACCGAAAAGGAATATGAATTATTCCTTGATGAGTGCCAGAAAATGTATATAAGGTTAGAGAAGCAAGCAGATAAACTACGTAAAAGTGTATAATGGAAGGTGTACACTACGTAACATCTCATCCTGCTTTCTATTTAATGTTAGTGTGTCTTACTTTCGGCGTAATATTAGTATTATTCTCTATAGGAGAAACTTTATACCAAGGGTACAAGATATATAAAGACAATTAGAACCTCGTATAACGCCCTCAGAGCAATCTGAGGGCTTTTTTTTTATTATCTACCTTATACAATCGTACTCCTTATAATTATCCCTTCTCCTAGGGCTTTACAGGAGCTAGAAATTATTTTGAATTTATTTATAAAAAAGGTTTGACAAAACATAATATAAAGGGTATTGTTAATTCAACTTAACAAAAGAAGGTTCTACTGACATGAAACTTATAGACATTATCGACTCACTAGACAAGTCTCCCGAAAATGAAGAATGTATGCTGTATAATTTGGATAACATAGGTGAAGACCTTGGGATAGATGGTAGTTATTATATTTCTCAAAAAGAAAATAATGTTCGACTGAGGTGTTATTGGGTATCATATCATTTATGTACAGATACGTGGGTAGGAATACGTGCTTATTTCTATGATGATACTTTTGTAGCAATTAGCTATCAACCTGCACGTAAGTCTGATGAAAAATTTGAGTGGGTTAGTTTAAATCTTGCTAAGGCCGTAAGAAAGTATATCTTATCTTTGCAAGAAGAAGATGAGTTAAATATCTCAATACTTGACACTATAGATGAAGAACTGGGGGATGGTTATACAGTTAATTATGCAGGGCAAGTCTTATATAAAAAAGTATTATACAAAAATACACTATGTGAGGTAGTTAGAAATAACGCAAGGTCTTATGGACGAGATAATATTGCCTTATTGTATCAAGGAGAGGTTATAGATGTTGACGTAGAAGACCTAGTATGTCCGTGGAATATTAAATAAAACCTTTACAAGGTAAACTATCTTTGTAATACTTATCGTATCGAAACAGAGGAGATAAACATTATGATCATTACTACCTATACAGTTACTGTTGATATACCAGATGGTTTTGAAATTGAAGAACGTCATTGGGATGAACTACCTATGGGAGGGGATATAGATTCATCTACGATTTCTTTCTACGATATTGAAAGTAAGTACGAAGCAGAAAAATTAGAACGCCAGATTGAAAGAATGTTTGAGGATTGTGAATAAAATGGACATAGCTAAACAAATAATTCTTAATAGCACACACATAGATGATATTAAGTTTAAAGCGGGAATCCTTAGTAACGAAGAGTATATAAGCGATGCAGGGTCTTGGTATTATTTCCCAGATCAAAGTTTTATTCAGATAGTTGATGGCGAAGTTAGTTTAGGAGATTGTTAGTAATGAATACCCAATTAGATATTCGTAAGATGACTAATCAAGAGTTTAAGGAATTTACTAAAGGTAAGATATTTAGTGCTACTTTTGTAAAGAAAGATGGTTCATTACGCGAGTACAAAGGTGCTAGAGTTAATGTTACTAAAGATTCTGTAGGAGGAGACAATACAGTAGAAGTGCATCCTAACCTTGTTAGTATTTATGTTCCTCACGAGAAACGTCCTAGAGCTACGCTTAATTTAGAGACAGTTAAAAGATTTGCATTCCAAGGTAAAGTATGGGAGTATGAATAAAATGAGAGAATTTGAGTGGGAAAGAAAACGTAAGCTTACTATGTTAAAAATGCAGTTAAAATTTATTAGTCTAGGAGAACAAAACAAATGATTGATGTGAAATGGAATGATAACGCAAAGGCGGCGGTTGATTACTTCGCGGATTGGTTGAGAGCCGATTATAGCTACATTGCTAACTTGGAAGATTTTTATAGTCGATTACCACAAACAAAAACCGTTGCGGATGCGGTGGAGTATTTTGATGGAATATGGCCAAACCCAATTGTGGGTAATCCTCCTCCATACGATGAGCAAGTTATTATTTACTGCACGAAGGGGGACGAATGCGGGAGTGAGGTTGGTGAATATTACGCTGGTGGTTGTCATTTTGATTCGTCGTATTTCTACCAAGTCTGCACCCGCGCAGAATTCGAAGCTTACGTGAAAGAGCAAGAGGGCGAGAAGTGGACGCATACTTGGTGTAATGAGCCATGCAGGGTAAAAGTTGGCTTTGAAGATTCAAAAGGACAAATAGTAATAGAGGATGAAAACGGAGAGTATTACGTTTGCAAGGCTAAGAACTTAAAACCCATCAAGCTGACGATAAGTAAGGCTGAGGCTTGGGATTTATGTCAGGACTATGAAGGTTCACAGTCTATGGTGAAATATATGCTCGAACTGCATGAGCAATACGACATAATCTAACGAGTCTAATCTGTTAAGTACATCATCGGTAGTAAAGTGCGCTTAGTGGTAAATAAATCTACAAAGGAGGTTGAATTGTGAAACAAAGTATATACCCTACATACAAAATTGTAAAAAACTCAAGCTGTTTAGAAGATAGAATACCCGTAGGGGGATTAACCAAACGAGAATACTTTGCAGGTGAAGCTATGCAAGGGTTAATATCCTCTGATGATTATTTAGAGATAAGTAGCGCTAAGGAGTTGGCAAAAATAGCCGTATCTCATGCAGATGCATTAATAGAGGAGCTAGCAAAGTGAAAATAGCTAGATGTACCACCTTTCAAGATGAATTATTTCTGATAGTAGGGTACGCTACAACAAGGTTTACTTCTTTTGAACATATACCCGAAAAAGAAATTGTTAGACTTTACTATAACAGTGTGTATACTGGTACATCTCTACATTTCGAAGGTGTAGAACAATTTTTGAATCAGTATAAAGAATTAATTGAAGGAGAAGATAATGATTAAAATAATGCTATTAGTTTTAGGTGTAGTTTTTATTACAGACTGTGAGGTACAAAAGACAGAAAAAATCCCACCACCTGAACAAGGTATGCCTGACTATTCACACAGATTAGAAGAAGTATGTGTTAACGGAGTGGTATACTACTATAGAAGTTATGGACATGGTTTAACTTTCACACCTAAAGTGGTTAAGAGACCATTAGAAGATAAAGGGTTCTATGAAACATGCTAAATAACTCTCTGTAAACGTCCCTGAGAGGATATCTATTAGAAGTAGTACGATGGCTCAAGTCTAGAGAGAAATACTGTTATAGGACGTTACAGAGAAGATTACAACTTGATAATAATTTGACCCTGCCAGTGTTTTAATTGGTGGGGTTTTTCTTTATTAGAACTAGACAGATTTTTCACTGAGGACTAGACAGAAATTTGATTAACAAGAAATTTCTACTAAAGTTATGCTATAAATATCGTCTGGTATTAATTACATTTGTAATCTTTAAATTAACTGGTAGGATGACAGTTTGGCATAGAACTTGAATGAAGTGATTTTATATCGGACAGGGGTGGTGTTTATTTCGTACCGCGTCAGTACCTATGGCGTTGTTTTTCTCAATTTGTAAGTTTATTATAGTAAAGCCCTCACAATAATGCAAGGGTTTTTTAAAAGTTTTTTTATTAATAATTTTCGAGTTCTACAAAAACGATCTTATACTCATGTAGCAAGTGGCATTCCAGTTCTATAATAAAACCGTCATTACCTTTATAAATGCTACACTCACCACCTTGAAAATTAAAATAACTACTTTCAACTATATCCATAATGTGCAGAAAATCTAATTGATCATTAACTTGTAAATCCATTTTATCGTGTCCGTTGTTGACGTTAGAGCCAACAAAATGAACTCTAAAAAATCTATCTTTCATATTATTTACCTTTTCATATTGTGGCGTTATTGCCTCGAACAATGCTAAGTATACAGTTATATAGTGTATTGTAAAGAACAAAAATGAATATTCTTAGAACTATAAAGTATAAAGAAAAAGTTTGACAATTAATAAAACCTTTTGCTAGTCTTTACACCGTCAATACAGACACAACAAACAACAAGGTTTAAAATTATGGTTTTCTTTTCAATGCGTCAAAAATTCGATACCACTACATTACAACAATTAGTGAAAGGCTTTACTAATGCAATTATCTGGCAAGAGGAACAACTCGATCAATACACTGATAAAAGTGTAAGCTATAATGCAAAAGGTAAAATAGAAAGTGTTTGTAGAACGTTTTATATGTTTTGTTTAGCTGATCATCATTTATTAGAGGAACTACTTGACCATGGTGCTGAAGAATCTGGGCATGACCTAGCCTTACAAATGTTAGGGCATGGTGTGGGTTTTTGGGAAAATAAAAACACTAAACAACTGGATCAATTATTAGATTTATTGGTTGATAAGAAAGTATTAAAACCTTTTCGTTTGTTCTATTGTGACCAATGGGATCACATTGAATGGGATGCGTGTTAAGATGAGACTTGAAAAATTCTTAAACATACTGCTTTACATTGGTTTTATTTGTGGTATGGTTATCACTCTTCATTTAAGTTTAGTTAATTTATAAAAGGTAAACAAGTTATGTCAAAAGGTATCCAAATTTTATGTGATTCTCACCATGGTCAGTATATACCTAAAATTATGATCAATCGTTTGGTTGATAAAGGTTGGCAAGGTGTAGAGCAAATCGATATAGATGAATTGAGAGATGAGTGCAATGAATGGTATTGGGAAAGCTGGAACAATGTGGAAAATGATGCGTTTTTTATAGATGAAAATGGATATAAATGGCAACTATGGCTCAATGGTGATCTATTTGCATATTGTGAAGAATTAATGACTGAAGAGGAAAAACAAAACTTTTTCGAATATTAATGAAAAAACTTGTTGACAATGATAAAACTTTGATTAATACTATCACTGTCAACCAAGATGACTAACCAAGTAAATTTTAAAAAGGTAAATAAGTTATGCAACATTCAATCGAATCTGAACTACGTTCACACATTGAAGATATGGTAAACGATGGGGTTTTAAACCTTGATAATGTGGATGACTGGCATTTTCACGCTTTTAACGAAGGCTATTATATAGTAGGTTACTATCAGTGTGAGGAATGGCTTAAAAAGCACAATGTTTCACCTTTTGAAGCGATTGAAACAATCCGCGAATATGAACAAGACAATTTTGGAGAAGTTCACACTGATTTTTCATCAAGTGAAAAAGTTGTAAATATGTATGTTTACATTTTAGGCGAACAAGTAATGTCTGAAGTAACGGATCATTGGGTAGAATACTTAGAAGAAAAAGAAACTGAAGAAAAATAATTAATAAAAACAGTTGACACGTTAAAAACATCATATATAATTAACGTGTCTTTTAACAAAACCACTTTTAAAAGGTGAAAAAATGAATACTTTATTACTTGACCTTGAAAACAGACTTAATGACGTAACATTGAAAATTGATATTGAAAATGAAAAATTGTTAGATATAGAAAAAGATATTGATAATTTTGAACCCGACATTCACGATCAATATGACGAAATGTTAGACGAAATTTATCAAGATGAGGTTGATCAGGTCTCTTTTGTGTCTCTGCCTTGTCCTAGTGAACTATTAAAAGAGAACGATCCCGTTGCTTATCGTTGCGGATACAATGATTTTGTTGATAGCTTTGATTTTGAATCATTAGAAGAATATAATGATTTAGTCGAACAAAAAGAAGAGATTGAAAATAATATAGAATCTCTGGGAAATGAACTCGAAGAAATTCAAGAAGAGATCGAACAATTAGAAGAGGAAAACGAAAATGTATAATTCAAAAAGTTATGATCGCGACAATCAAAGTAAACTGTCAAAAAGTGAACGTAAACAGATTAAGCAAGCTAGGAAGCAACGTCAATCCAAATTTAACAGATATGAGGTGTAACCAATGAAAATGTACTTTAAAACAAGAAAACAAGCGCGAACCATGGCAAAAGCTAGCAATAAGAAAGCCCCATCTCAAAAAGACAGTAATGGTAAATGGGCGATTAATATCCGATAACTTTTGAAGGTTTTTAACAATAAGCTATTTACAGATTAAAAGTTGATAGCTTATAATTAAGATTCTTTAAACGTCACATTAAAACAATGGTGAAAATATGAGCTTATTATCTGAAAAAGTACGAGAAATAAAAACATCTGCACAATTAACGGCATTTTTAAAAACTTTAAAAATTGATAAAATAGAATGTTTGAAATATGACCATCTCTTTTGGTTGTTTGTTGGCGATGACTTTTTACAAGTAAGCTTTGACAGGTTGAACAAGTCAAGCTTTGACTATACAAGAAGATCTATCGATTCAGACAATAATTGTAATATTATCGGAACTGCTAGTTGTTTATTTAATAGACAAGGTGAAAAACAACTTTTAAACTTTTTGTATAACGAGGCGTAAACAATGTTCCTAACAGATACATTTAAAAAGTTCACTCATCAAGCAACAATCAATAAGATTAACGAAGAAAGGGATCGAGGTTTTAATAGAATCACTTTTGAAACGGCGTTGAATGATTTAGCTGTATATCTTAAGCACGATATAGTGTTAAAAGAGGGTATGCGAGTCGATTTAATAAAGCGTTTATGTGTAGGGTTGCCTGATGGAAGTCATGTTATTGACGGGAATGAATACCAAGTAAAAACAGACAAGGACGGTTTAAAAAGGGTAACTGTAAATAAATTATAAAAACTTGTTGACAGGATTTCATTGTTTATCTAATATGTGAGTTATCAAGTGGTTAAACACTGTTTAACTTCTGAAGTCGGGGCAATGGTGCAACGGCTCAAATTTTAAAAGGTAATGTTATGCGACTAGTTACACTTAACCAAACTACAAAAACTTTAGGCGGTCACTTCTATGCGCTTCATTCTGTAGCAGGTGGTTTCATTGTTTCTTGTTATAAATATGTGGGTAACTTTGATGCGGATTTATGCTTCGATTCATCACCTAGATCTTTAGACGCGGCAAAAAGTTTGCTAGAAAGCTATGCAATTAATAATAGGCTTGAGTTATTGAATTAACCATTCACAAAAGGCGCTGTATAACACTGTACAGCGTTTTTACCCTAAACTTAACACATTGTATTAATACCCTCTTAAAACGTCTCACAATGGCGTATAGAGGCTAGAATTAAGGATATACTACAATGAATATGATCACTATTAGCCAAGCAAGAAATAACATTAACAAGCACTCTATGCATTGCGTATCTTTTGAAAAGCATGGTTATCTACCAAGCAACATTTATTTTAAAGTATTGGCTAACAATGACAGTACACAAGAACAAATAAGAAAGAGACTTATAAAAGAGTGTAACAAGGTAGTGAAAGAACAAAAGTATAATAGTTTTAAAATTATTTATTAAAAAGCCTTGCAATCTAAACAATAAGCCTCTATCTTAATTGGTAAGGGCTTTTCCCGTTATTACTAACTTTCAAATGAGAACTATTACCATGAACAATGAAATTCAAGTTACTGACGCAGTATCAATCAAACAAACGACTAATAATATTGTTTTTCTATCTTATAAAGGAGATTCTACAATTGTTATAGTTAACAAAAGTGCCAGTATCAGATATCTGATAGAGAAGGAGGCGAAAGATTTAGGAAGCCAGATCGTTACGGGGGTTATGGGTATAACAAAGGCAACAAAACAATTGAAACTTTTAAGAACAATTTTAGAAGATCTAACACAAAACAAGGAGGATCTTTATTTCATACACAAGAAGTAATAAACAGACTTCAGAAAAAAAGTAAGCCCCTGTATAAGGGGCTTTTTTATTGCCTTGCAATAAGGAGTACCCTATTTAACGAAGTTAAAAGATTTCTATAAAAGATACCTCTAATTAGAGACTTCTTATAAAAGATTCCCTTGTAAACCCTCTCTATAAATGGCTTCTATTTTGTGTTAGTGGGTTAATTATTAATATATAAAAGAGGTTTCTTTATATAAATTACCCTATGATACCCTAGCTATATATTGAGGGTTTTCTCACACGAAGTGTTAACCAAATCAGTCCCCTACCTTATTCTACGAATAGAACTCTACAAATACATACCAATGTACTTATAATAAATAAAACCTCTTAGAATGCTATACAGCGCCTCTTATAGCTTATTCTATTTAGAGTGTTCTTTTCCTATATTGTTATATAGAGAAAGAGTTATTACAAAAAGCGACAAAAAACGACATCCTCTAATTAGGGGTATTCTTTATAGATACTCTTACGACACGTTTGTCGTTTTTTGTCGTCTATTTAGAGTGTTCTTTTCCTATAGTATTTATATAGGGAATGAGTGTAGAGATTACCCGACAAAAAACGACATTCTATAGTAGTGAATCTTTATTCAGTATTCTTGCATAAGTATTCTATGACAGAGTTCTAGCAAAAGGTGTGCCATATAGTGTCGTTTTGTATAGAACTTTTAGTTATAGTTCTCCTATCAAAACCCGATTTATAGAGATCTCTTAAAAGAGGTATAAACACTAGGGGTAGCACCTAAAACTCAATACAGGGCTATACAGAGCGTTTTAGAGGGGGGTATACCATTGGTATGTTATATGCATATTATTATTAATGGCACGTTCTATGCTATAGCATATAGTATGCCAACTATTATAAGGGATACTCTTAGCAAGGTATGTGCCATAGTAGTATACGAGTATACAGTTCTCTATAGATTGTTTTCCTATATAGTTTTCCTAAATAGGTATATAGGTAATGAACTGTCATAGAATGCGACAAAAAACGACACTGAATAAATATGCTTTAATATTAGATAATTATGCAAGGTTTATATAGTGGATAGATATGCATGTTAAACGCATATGCATTCATATAGCATTCTTGTCTAAGGATATAGCTAATAGATATTTTACTTTTATCAGGAATTTTGGTAGGGGTGGAGTTTGTAGGTTTAACACCCAAACATAAGAGATTACTTTTTTAGAGAATACTCCTTATAGAGAATATTTCTCAATATGCCATATTTTGAATAGGGGATACCGTTTGGAAGAGGTTTATTTGGAAAAGGGGTATATTTGGGTAGACTAAAGTAGTAAGAAAATACTAATATTTGGAAATAGGATATTTTGGAAAAGGTAGATATTTCAATAGGATAGATATTTTGGAAAGGGGTATATATTTTATAAGGTACTGTTTTGTAAGGGAAATGTATATTTTGTATGTTTTACTATGTTTTTAGGGGTATTTATGAAAGATAGGGAAGTATTTAGGATTATAGAGGGTGAATAGTGTTGTATATGGCTCTGTATAAGCCTCTGAGAGGATTTCTTGGGATAAATACCCTGTTGTATAGGGTGGGATAGAAAAGCCCTATAAACTCGTTACAGGACTTCTTATAGAAAGGAAGGGTTTCTTAGGAGGGTATGTACTTCTTTCTAGCTTATTCTCCTTTAGCGTATAAGTTCATATCTATACCATCTTCTTCTGCGCGTCTTACTATTTTGTGTAGCCATTGGTACTCTGTTCTGTAATTCTTATCTTTTTGTACAAAATACTTATACTCTTCCTCTGTAGTGTTTAAATATTTATGTACTGTAGCAGACCAAGAGTAGTCAGGGTGGGGTTCTTTTACTTTCTTCCTCCCTTTTATTATTTTAACTATAGGTTTTGTCTTACCATGTATTTCCCATAGCATCCATCCATAAGGTATTTCTTCGGGAGAGAGTAAACCTCTAGGAGTTACATATACTCTATAATCTCCTGTCCCTTTACCTTCCTCTCTAAAACCTTTATTAGCGTCAGCTTTAAAATCTGACCTACTTACTTTTACTTCGCATAGTATAGATTCACCATATAGATTCATACCCATTACGTCAGGTTGTTCCCACTGTATAGGGTCAGTCATATTACTAAATGCGAGTTCATAGCCTTTACCTTTAAGGTAGTGAGCTATATGGTCTGCTATGTCATCATGTGTCATATCGGATACATTCATTTATTTATACCCTTATCAGGTAACTCTCTCCACTCTGTTACATCATCGTACTCTATGTCTAACATATTAAAGAATGGTTCAAACCAATACTTAAATGGAGGGAAGTAAGGTTCTTCGTATGTAGGGGATTCTACCCCCACTTCTAATACAATCCATTCTCCTTTATATAAAGCTAATACACGTTGTCCTTCTTCAGGCATTTTCATTTCATGTGTTATTGTATGTGAAAAGAATTCTGTGATACTAATATCCATTTAAAATCCCCTCTCTCCGTGAAGTTTTACCCCTAATATGATCATAATCCATATCGGGGATAAAACGGTACAAACTAATGCTATTAAACAGTAAGACCAATCTACTTCTACAAAAGGACTGTCTGCTTGTTCTATGTGCCAACCTAAACATATAAACATACAAGCTATATATATATAAGAATGTATAGTTCAATCATTTGTTACCTCCTATTTTCCTGTAAGTAATTTATATTTAGTGCCCGCAGTTAATAACTCCTTCCATGTATACACACTTTACCTTGTGTAGCTTTGTGTTTACCATATTCGATACTATCAATGTAATGAGAGAATGTACCATTACGTGTACCTTTTATAATAACAATATCATCCTCATTAAACTTAGACAGTTCTTCTCTTAATTCTTTTACTGTGTATTGTTTACTCATTTTTGTCTCCTTCAATAATAAGGTTAACTAACTGGTTTGTCATACAACAAGCAAGGTGATGAGGTTCAAGTCCTTTTTGCATGAGATAAGAGAGATCTTTAGGGAAGGCCACGTTATAACCCTCTCCTTCGTGAGAAGTGTAAATAAAAGATTCATCACCATTATTGTAGTGGTTAGTATTAGGAAATACTCTTCTTATTAAGTAAACCACAGATTCTTTATATAAAAATACTCCTAGAGTTGTGTTCATTATTATTCCTCCTATAAAGTTACTACATCATACTCAAATGATGTATACTTATCACATTTACTTGCTGCTACCATAGCCTCTTCTGAAGTTAAACCTGCTTTTATAGCACCATAGGCGTAATCTCCTCCTGAACCGAAAGTTATGGTATTTTCATTCCCTTGTATAATGTTAAAATCCCATACAGGAGAATTCCAAGAGTATTTACCTTTCTTACCATCGTATAATTCTACAAATAGTCCATCCCCTTTCTTTCTCACTACAGCGAGAGTGACATTATCTGTCTTAGGTTTTGGTATATGGTTTCGGTGCGTATATTCTTTAACTAATCTTAATACCTCGTCTCTATCCCCAGACCCAACTAAGACCACATCACCTACTTTATGTATCTTATCATTAGCTTCTATACTGAAAGAGTCTTTATTAATCTTAGGTTCAGTACCTGTTACCATGTGGAAGATAGAAAATTTTTCATAGTGCGTCTGTGTAGTTTGCCTGTCAGCTAATACTTTCCCCTCTTTAAAGTCGATCACTACTGTAGTCATATATCATCCGCTACTTTAATGTCTTTAAATTTCATTCATATTCTCCTTCTAATAGTTCTGGGTTCTCGTATATATTACCTACAACTTCTGCATTAGTCAATCCCAATGAACTGGATCTCGCCCCACTACCTTTTTGCGGTTTAAACGTGTAATGTTTGGTATCTTCATCTACAGACAGGTTATCTTCAAAACAAACTAAATATAGGTTATTACCGAACTGCCCCCCTAGCGACTTAACCTCATTCAACCAGTAATGTTTTCCTAGAGTCTGTTTTACGATATCCCCTTCATATATTTCTATACCATTCTTATCTTTAACCCCTGTGTACTGTAATAAGATTACCGACTGACCTTCCTTAAAGTATTGCACACAATCTAAGGGGTGTGTAGTACCAAAGTCATCCCCCACTTGAAGCATAGTACCTATCAAAGTGTGCCATGCTTTAAACTTAAATTCTTTCATTCTCTTTCTCCTGTGATGTCTTCTATCTGTCGGTTGATCGTGTATATGCTTTTATACAACGTATCTCTCTGTTCTCGTAGAAACTGTAACTGCATCTCTTGATACGGTGTTATTATATTGCATTCATGTGCATCGTTTAATTGTGTTTGTTTTCCGTTACAATTACAAAAGTACAACTGTCTGAAGTTCCCTTTATGTTCACAATAATCACTACTAGGTGCAGTATCTTTAGTATACCAAGAGTCACACATAGGGCAATTTAGTATTAAGGCATCTAACTGCATCTTTAATCCTTATTAACTACATTATGCAGCGTATACCAGTCTACTATCCTATCACCTAGCATCAGCTTTATGGTTATGTCACTATTATCAGACCAATAGTTATCCTCTACCTCTAATCTTAGTTCTTCTGCGATTAAATCTAAAATTTCTTGTTCAGTCATTGTACTCTCCTAGACAACATTTGATTGAATTTGGTAAGGGGGAAACACCCCTAAATTAGCATTAAAATTATCAAGATATTTCTCTTTAACTGGTCTGTATTGGTTGTCATTTATTACCTTGAACAGAACATTACCATACCCATCCTTACTAACAAAAGTAATGTGGTCAGTGTTTACATAAGCTTCATCATTGTATTGTATTAGCATTTCCTATTAACCTCCTTCCAAACTTTTTGTAATTGGTCGAACCAATCATCGTATAGCATATTAACACAAGGTATATTATGTTGTCTAGCTAACATTACCGCAGTACGTGTTCCTCCTGATACTTCTCCTGTCTTAGTTTCTTTAGCATAGTACACTACAAACTTAGATGGAGTTTTTAAATCTGACCCTAATACTTGGTATACATTCCTTGCATGTAATGACTTAGCGCCTCTTTTCATATTATCCCATTTAGGAGTTCCATCATCATTAAAAATACTACCGAGAGGATGTATACTTTTTGCTATAGCCTCTGCTTCTTCCCATGTATCAAATTCACTGCCTATCATAGGATTATCTGAATGTTTGGCAAAGCCTTTCCAAGGAATGTAGATATCACATTGTTTACCTACCCTAACACCTCTCTCAAAAGCCCTGTCTGCCCCTTCAGCACCACCTGAACGTAGTACCCAATCTAGTTCAGAGAACCATGAACCAAGTCTAGTCATTCTATCTAGAATGTCATTAGGTGTTTCCCTACTACCTATACCTGTGTAATAATTAGTCATCTATAATATCCCAACAATAATAATCTAAGTGAGCGCAACCTGATTCATTTAGTATAATTACGGTTTCTTCCTTATTATCATTTACAATTATAGCCCTTGCACCTACAAAATAAACTTCATACTCTTTCCTTTCCGTTAAGTAATATTTACTTTCATCTGGAACATAATTAGTTGCTACTTTCATCTTTCCTCCAACGCTGTACCGTTCTCTCTGACACACCAAGTTTATCTGCAATTTGAGATGCCTTAATACCTTTTCCTAACATTATAAGTGCCTTATGTTTATTTGGCAAGTCTTCTAAACCTACTAGTTCTTTTAGAGTGGTAATATCTACCTCATGTAAACTAGTCTCTGCTTTCAGACTCTCTATATCTTCTCCCTGTCTTTTCACTGTGTCAAGTAATTCTAAAAACTGATCATACAATTCTTTATTGCGAGATAGTAGATGAATAAACTGCCACAGGGTTGTAGTTCTGTTAAGGTCAATATCTCTAAGCTTGACTGTGGTTTTAAGCTCTTTTAGTGTAGGGTTATCTTTATGTACACGTAAGACAGCCTTAGAGTGCTTGTACGGAGAGTTCTTAGTTTCTAAGGCATATTGTGTGTCTCTTCCTAACATAAGCGCTGCTTCGTTTAGAGCGTCTTGGTAGAGGAGGTCATTATCTAAAACATTTAATGCAGATTGAATCCCCATTGCAAGGTCGGCATATTTACGAGGAGTAAGGTCTTTTCCTTCGTTAATCTTCTTTATTTTAGCTGTTTTAAGGTATTTACCACTCTGTTCTACTTTATGGTAAGGTATATCTTCCTGCTCTACTTTATGACGTAATGCTTCAGTTAGCTCATCATAAGAATACTCTCCTACTAGGGAGAGTAAGTCTTCAATTGTTTTCTGTGTCATATAATCTCTCTTCTTTCCCTAACAGTAAAACATTCATAAGGGTCTACCTGACGGATACGTATAAGGTAATCCGCGTAATCTTCAGCTTCCTCTCTTGTATCAAATGTATCAACTAATTGATCTTGTTTGTACAAGGATTCGCACCATAGTTCAACTTGTTTCATAACATATCAACTCCATAGTAATCTAGATAGTTAAAGCCTTTATTGTCTCGTACTTCCATGATAAGTTTACCGAGAATATTATTCCCTTCTCCTGTTTTCAAACAAACTCCCCAGAACTTATCTCCCCACCAGTTACCCTCTTGTATATGTAAACCGAAAGTAGACTGTAATCTTTCATACAAAGATGGGTTATATGTAGGGCTTAATTTGTGAGCAAGGCCGTAAGCCATTACTGATATTTTAATTTGTTCCCAATCATCCCTAATATCAACTGTTCTTCCTAGAGCCTTTAAACCTTTTAATGGATGACTAGCAACACGTTTTTGCCATTTCAAACTTTTACTTTTATTAGCTACATACCAATGCTCATTAGTTTTAAAACACAGACCATACCGCATCTTCATAGGAGTGTCTAAGTAGTAAAAATTAGATAAGAATCGGTAATCATCTGTGAAGGATTCTATCATAATATAGTCTCCATCACATCCCAATATCCATCATATTTAACACTATCGTCATACTCTCGTCTAACTTTACGGTACTTCTCTCTATTATCTTTAATCCTTGCATTATCTTTACCTATAAGGACTGTTCCACATAAAGACCATGTATAAGGTGATTTCTCGCAAGCGAGGTTACTTAATAAACGACAATCTTCGTTTTCCCAATCTATTTCACGTTGAATATCCCTGTGTCTGTCTTGGTAGTCTGTGTCAACTTGTGACATTGCTAAACTCCTTATTGTGTTTATGATAATCCGCTACAAGATTAAACAACACTTCTTCTATTTTGTCAATATCTGGTTTATTAGGTAATGTAGAATTTTCTGCTACAAGTTCTACTCTATCCATTAAATCCTCTAAAGAAGGTTTAACCTCTGATATCCAGTCTAGTTCACCTTTCTTAATAGACAAGATTAGTTCACGTTCTTTGTCAGGTAACACTACTTGCATACGTCCATTAATTAGCGCACTCTCTAGCTGAAATCCTGCCCGAAAAGCATGAGATACAGCTTTCCACTCAATACCCTCATTATTTCTTGCTAAGTTTGCTCTGTTACCATACTTACTAATCTCAGATGCCACTCTTTCAATAAACTCTGATAAGTGTGTAGTCCATTGGTGTTTTTTACTTAGGACTTCATAATAGTCTTCTTCTTTTTTAAGAAACTCATTAACAGGGAGTAGACTTTTAATTTTTTCTAGTCTATCATCATCTTTACGGGAATAGCTATCATAAGCAGACCTTACTAAGTAAAGGCTATCTAATCTACTCCCTTTAACACCATATTTAGCAGCCTGTCTACGACAGTACCCAAAATAAGCTTTCATATCTTTGTGTATGAATAAATCATAAAACTCGTTACGTAGTCTGTAAACAGGATGTCCGATCTCTTCTGCAAGTTCGCTACTGATCATGTTACCAAACTCGTCATAGTAGGTTACAGCAGATTCTGGGGCAAATAACATATCGAATGTTACCATTTCTCCTTTAGATAACAACTGTACAAACTTTTGAATGCTATACACTTCATAGTCAGTATCATCGCTACTATTCTTCTCGTTACTTTTATTGGTGGAAAAATCTACAGTATCTTTTACCTTACCTAATACCATATCTTTAAGGCTTGGCATATAGATACCTTTAAAGTCTTGGTCTGATTCAGGTGTATTTAGTTGGTATAGATGACTACCATGAATAAATTTAGCTAACATCCGCATAAAACATATCCTTCTCATATTCCTCAAAATCCCAGTTATTCTTCCAAGAAAGACATTCTTCCACTAGGATCATTAAATCATTATCAAACTGTGTACTAGATTCTCTCGATAACCATATCATATAGTCTGGGTCTTCATAACACACTTCTTCGCAAGTTCTACCCTTGTATCGACCAAAATGCAACATACTGTATTTGGTAAGGGTAGCTTTTTTATTAGCAGTCTTTTTAAATTTAGCCATGTTCATTCTCCTATTATGTTCATCTAAAATATACAAGAGGTTAAAAGTGAACGTTAAAGGCTTTCTGCATAACCTTTTAGTGCAGTTATTACCTCTTGTGAGGAGGTAGAAGCCCTAATGATATCTGCACCTGTTTCGTCCCAAGCTATGTAGAGTGTAATTTCTAGTAGTGTATTATAATAAGTAAAAGGTACTTCGGTAATATGCCCTTCCATCCAATCTTCATAACCCTCACACTCATTTAGTTTCATTTTTAATTCTCCTATAAAATTCTTTAACGTCTTTATGTACCACAATATCTTCGTATGTAGGTGGTCTAACAAAAGATACCCTTCTGAGGTCTTTACAGCGACTCAATGCAACATAAGATTGCCCATGGGAAAACGTCCCTTTACCGAAATCTATAGCTACCTCGTTAAGCGTCAATCCTTGGCTAGAGTGTATAGACTGGGCATAGGACAATTCTAAAGGTATCTGAGTAAAACGGCTAATAACCTCTTTCTCTAATACACCAAATTTATTCTTATACTCGTATTTATCCCAAGTGTTTAAATGAACATCTACTTCCTGTCCACTATCCTTGATAACTCTTACCATAATGTTATCTACATAAGAGACAGTGCCTTTTTCTCCATTAACGTATTCACCATGTAAGTCATTAGCTTTAAACATCACCTTACACCCTTCACGTAACTCAATTTTATGAGGGACAGCACTATCATTCCATTTATCTTCTGTTAATACATTCTCTATCTTAGCATTAAACTCAAAGATAGGGGTATCCAGCATCTTAAAGTAACGTCTGTTATACTTCCTTACATCTGCTTTGTAACAACACATAACCGTTACATCAGGAGAAGGCTCATAGGGTAAAGCTTCAGCTACAATAGCGTCGAGTGCATATTTGTAGTATTTGTCCTTACGTCTAATACTATTAAGCATATCAACTTGTCTCTTATCCTCCTGACGGAATACAGTGGTAAGCTCTACAACTTTAAAATCAAAGATATCACTCTTAAAATTAAAAGGAGAAGAGTATTGACTGTAGTACGCTTTCTCTTCATAAGAGGTAATAACAGAGTCTAATTGAAAATAATCACCTACTAATACAAGCTGTAAACCACCGTAAGGTTTTTTGTTACCACGGATCATCTGAAGCTTAGAATTGATAAGTTCTAATTGATCCATACGAAGCATACTACACTCATCTATTACAATTCGCTTAATAGGTGAGAAAGGGTTAAACAAATCTTGTACTTTACGGCTTGCTGTCATAAAGTCCTGTATGGTCGGGACTCCTAATGGTAGTCCGAAAGTTCTATGACAAGTAGCACCTCCTATATTCAACGCTGCTATCCCTGTAGGCGCACATAATAAAGTGTTAGGGTCTAGTATCTGTTTGATGATATGACTCTTCCCTACACCCCCCGACCCTGTAATCAGTACATTTTCTCCTGACAAAATATATTTTAACGCTAAATCTTGTTCTACGGAATTATTACTCACGTATCCTCCTCTCTACTACTTCTACTAAACATGAACTTACAGAAATCATCCCACTTAACCTTAACTATATAAAAAGCTCCTACGATATTCCCTAATATAAACGCAATAAAAATAACCCCCACTACGTACCATATTATACCTTCCATTAAAGTTCATCCTCGAAGTTCATAACAAATTCATCTATAGAATCAAACAAGTCTTGTTCTTCTTTTGTGAGTTTATCATAAGGGAATTCTTCTGCCAAGCGTTCTCTAAGTTTGTTCAATAGTACCCTAGCTTTATTTTTATTCATCCTTCCAATCCTTATAGAAACAAACTTGTTCAGATAATTCGTTGTTTAAATCCTCTAAGTCAGATAATTGATCACGAAGGTCTCTGATCTCTTCTTCAAGACTATCTATAATCTCATCTTTATCTTCTGCTACTTCATCAACAGCTTCTTCAATAGCGTCTGATAGAAATTCATCAATCTCTGACAATAGTTCACTAACATTTGTAAAACGGTAGGTTGACATAATGTTCTCCTTAATTAATATCTTTCATGTACAAATTTTCATTAATATCCCTTGCTCTATCCCAGTAAACTCTTCCTCTAATACACTGGTATAAGTCAAAGGATTCCACTAAGTTTCCTATAGGATGGTTAGGTATAGGGATAATTATTTCTACCCTAAATAACTTAACCAATCTTTTTGTACCTAATGGTTTTACTTGTACCTGACATCCTGTTATTTCAGATAACCGATCTCTCATTTGGTACACTTTCTCTTCAAAATCTTGTTCTATCATTTTGTTATCCAATGTAGTGATGGAGCGTAATCGTACTCGAAGTCATCCTTAATAAATTCAAACCAAGCGTATGCTACAGAGTTTGCCGTAGGTTCTTCATTTACCCCTTTAGTACAGCTTACCCTGAAACCAAACTGAAACATATTTTCCATATGCCATTCTCCATATTTGAGTTTTCGGCTTCTACTGTTAGATTCTATTGTAGTCATCCTATTAAACATAAGAAGCGTAATAGGTGACTCCTCTTTAGACGCAAGCTCATAAAACTTGTCTATAAAAGCTTCAGTTAATGTAAATGGTGGGTTCATAACCACACAGTCAACCCCTTCAGGTAATCTATCTAAAGTCAGGAAGTCTTGTACAGAGTCTTGACAACCGTAATCTACTATATCCGAAGTAATACACTCTTTACCAATGCTTTTTAGGAAATTTGAAATCTTCCCTAAACCATTACAAGGGTCATAATACTTTTTATAATCATCAAATACATAACCGTACTGGTCATAGAAAGATTCTAAAGCAATTTCAGGGGTATTATATAACTCGTTACCCTCTATTTCTTCTTTAGGTTTCCTTTTTGTATTAGCGCTTGCCATCAATAATCTCCCTTTCATAAATTTCCATCATTTTATGTCTAATACCCATGCCTCTTGTAAGATGGTTAGGGTGGTATGGGTTATAATTTTCCACAACTTTAGCTTGTCCTGAACTACTATATACGTAACCTCTAGTACCTGAAATATTGATATTATTGTCTGCCATGTGTTTTAAGACAGAGATCAACCCTTTTCGACAAGTTTTAGCTTGAATCTGATCATAGTATGCTTGTGTAACCTCATCTGATACAGGGTTAAGCTCCCATGAGGATTCTTCCATACGATAATTATCACTATCTGGTGTTCCTCCCCATACAAGAGGTGTATCGTTACAAGTTGTATCTGATGGTCTATTTTCTTTAAACATTTTCTATCTCCTCTAATTTTGTTACATCACAAGGTATAGTATCACCTACGTCTGGTATAAACAACGATGATGCATCTTCTAGCACAGAGTAAAACCACTCCTTTTCTTCTACAGATTCTGAATCATACCATGAATCCTCTACGTAAACAATAATTTCTGCTTTAATATATTTCATTTATTAATTACCTCCTCAAAAGTAATAGGTTTATAACCTGTATGTTCTAGACATACGTTAATATATCTTTTATCTTTTGTTGTCCAATATACTTCATCTGTGTATTCGTCGTGGTGAAGTTCTTCAACTATCCTATTATGCAAGTGCCCATGTATACATCCATTACGACCTCTCATCTCTTGAAAATGTATAGGGCAATGACTAAACCAATAATTTCTCTTACAGTATAATGCATGTATACTATCATATACATCTACTAAGTGTCGCATAGTAATTCCACGTTCAGTATCATGGTTTCCGCAAATAAGTTTCTTATGCCGACAATTAATACTCTTAATTTTATCTAACCAGTAATGGTCAAAAGCAACATCCCCTAACAAGTATAAAGTATCACTTTTTCTTACAGTTGTCGCTAAGTTTTCAAAAATAGTATTATGGTGTTCATCTGCATCAGCAAAAACAGCCCGATACTTGTGTATATTATTATGTCCAAGATGTAAATCCGCTGATAATAGTAATCTAGAAATTTTAATACCCTCCTGCAAGAACTCTTACTACTGATTGATACCCACAATCTAAAACGTCCGATATATCTTTAATACTGACGTTATATTCATTTAATTTTTTAACTTTATAACAAAAAATACTATATTCTTCACCTTTAAGTAACAAATCTTCATCTATTATATCCCACTTCCTTTTCATAACATTTAGTTTATTACTAAATACTTTTAGACCTTTGCATACATTGAAATTTCCTATACATACACTTGCATAACCTGCGTTATTTATTTTTGCATTAGGTGGTACGCCAGCTTCATAAAAATCATATAAAAAATCTACTAAGTTTTGTAAAAAATTACACCAAGATCTATGGAGTTTAATAGTTATAGATGTTGTAGCTCTTTTAGGTTGTCTTCTTATACAACCGTCACCGTCTATAAACCCTATGTAAAATGCTATAAGTTGTTCCTTGTCCATAACGTCTTCGAAATTCACAGTAGGTGGGTTATATGTTTTCGGTTTCCCCTCTTCATATCCCAGTATTTCCGCAATCTTAGGTACATAATCTTTACTCATAAAAGCACCACAGTGAGGTGTTGTATATTTTTTACCAAGGTACTCTACAAAATCTTTAACAGTACCTTGGTCTTTATCGCCTAACGCCAACTTTATACGAGTACCTTTACAACTAAAACTGCCATCTGCTAACAAAAAACCTAACCAATAGCTGCTTTGGATAGAACCATCTAAAAGTTTACCTACCCCCTTTAAATCCGCTGATAATAGTAACCTACTCATACCAAAAACTCTCACAATTAATCATATCAAATACCTCCTCTTTAGGGCTAAGTTTACTTGCTCCTGTATGTTCCTCAATAAAGTAACAAGCTTCATAATGATTATATCCTGCATTAATTAAAATATCATACATTATTTGTACTCCTCCACATAAATATTATTTTCTCTACGATATCCTAACTCCCGACAAAAAGCAACATGAATATAAGGTTCATAATCTCTAACTGTCCAAAGTATTAAAGATTCTAGATGATCGTCTGATATATTGCAAAGTTTAATTCTTTGTGGTTCTTCTAAATAATTACCTTGTGCATCTAAGGATCTCCCCCATGTGAACGTCTGACGGTACTTCTCCCAATCCTTATACATCATATCTGCTTGACTCTGATTTAGCTCTATAGAGAAGTCTAGCTCGTTGTAGGGGTTGTCTGGGCAGTCTTGTACATAGGCTTCATATAGTTTATCTAATGGTGACACTTTATTCTCCTTATCATCCTCTGTTTTATACATTGTACTACATATAATTTGTTTGTCAAACATTATTTTATGATTAATTAATGAGGGTACAGTGAATTATTGTTTGACAACAAGTATAATGTCGTGTTATTATGTAAGTAAGCGTGAGAGGTTTGGGACTACCTATCGTCCTCTCTATAACGTACCACAAGATAGCAATGGTGGTGTAGCACTGGGTAGAGGAGAGCAAGTCTCCTAGAGTTAGGTGCGAATAGCCTATCGTTTCTTATTAGACGATGAAAAGTAACTCTACTACGGCTGATGATAATATAAACCGTAGCAACAATTCCTTCTCCTAATGCAGAAGGTGGAAAGCTCAGAATAATGAACTCAAGAAGATAATCACTACGATGTTTCTTAGATTCTTTTTCTAGAAGAACTATCCCTATACACTCGACATAAAACTGATTATAAAGTTTCCTTTTTAAGGTTGTTGGGGTATAGGGTAGATCTATCTAGAATTTGAATCTAAGAAGATAATCTATTAAAGAATACTCTAATTAGAGATCTTTATTACTTCGTAATAGAAATATATCTAATACAATACAGCCTAATATACATTAGTTTAAAGGAATATGAAAATAAATTCAAATTAATTGCATAAAACTATTGACAAGATAGGATATCCATGTAATAATGTACATATAAGGTTAAGAAAATAACTAAGGAATTAAATATGAGATGTGTTAGCTGTGATCGTATACTAACCGATACAGAACGACTAGCGTATAAATATACGTATGATGAAAGTAAACCTGAAGTCTTTGTAAGAACAGGAGAGATGGAGGATATGTGCCATTCTTGTAAACATAAGATGCGAGAATCTGATTCTTATATCAATAAAGACTATGCACATTCAGCATTAACTGAAGGTCTATCCATGCCTACAACAATGAGTGATTATCTATGAGCAAAATAGAGAAGATGTTACAATGTAACGACTGCAAAGATAAATTAGATAAGCTTTGTGAACAATTAGATTATAATGATGTAGAACGAGAAATTGCAGCAGAAGTTTTGTTGTGGTTAGAAATGGGTAAACTTAAATCTAAGTCTTTGGAAGATGCGGTTAACTCATTTTCATTACCTCAACCTGTAGGTTTATGGGATAGTAGTGCAAACACCATTAAATGCTAATCTATTTACTAGATTTAAACTTTAGTATTAAACTAAATTATCAATTAGAACAATGGTTTAATAAAATTGATTAAAAAAGTTCTTGCAATCTAGAAAATAGATGATAGAATATTAATATGAAGTGAAAGTTTTAATTAAGGAGAAGTTTATGAACGAATATACTTTTATTAACCCTACACCTGAAGCCATTACTTTTATTGAAAGTAATCCTACTTCTAGGAAAGGGTACGACTTTTGTACCAAAGAACTATCAGACGAACTTTGGGATTAAACTTTCATAAAACTTAATATGCACACCAAGCCTCTTAACAATGCTTAACTAAGGTGAGGCTTTTATAGAGGCGGGTTAGAATTCTGGTGAATTCACAAGGCTCATAACCTTGAGTAGAATGGTTCGATTCCATTACCCGCTACCATTTCGGGAGTGTTAAACAATAACAAGAACTCCCTTTCCTCTTGCAGTGTCTCGAAACTGCACAACACTTTAGCAGAGTCCTTCCCTCCTTCGGAGGATAGTGCGTAAATCTATCCTAGCTTACTTGTTTTCCTTCTCCTCCACGTAAGCTGCTCTGCTATTCTTTCTTTTATTAAGGACTTATTTTATGGCACGTAATCTTGGTGGTAGGCCTAAAGGGTCTCGTAATAAAACAAAAGCATCTTCTGAGATAAAGAAAGCCCTTAGTAAAGGTAATGGTCTTTTAGAATTTAAAACCTTCTTAGAAAATAAAATGGCGGATGATAAAGTCTCAGATGTTCAGATGAACAAGTACCTAGATAAATACTGGGACTTACTAAAATATATTCACACCGAAAACCTCAAACTAGAAAACCCCAAAGATAGCGGGTCTGATAAAGAAGACACACCTAAAGAGATATCTAGAGGAGAGAATACTACTAAAACTCCTCCTAGAGATGACAGTAAGGTAGCTAGGTTACAATTCGGCGGTAACAAAACTAATTAAAAGGGTATAATTAATATGGCGCAACGTCTTTTATTAAATGCACAAGGTACAACGAATCAGCATGGTGAATTTACTTCACCAATTAATATAGCGGCTAATGAGAATTTCAAAATAACCATACGATTTCGCCGCTTGTCCGGTAACGAAGATATGGAAATCTTCGGCACGGCTTCATCAGGTTCGAGCGACTGGGTTTTTGAAACAAATGCTATAGCCACACCGATATCAAGATTCAATGGAAATGCTAGTGACCCTATATTGTTTAACACTAGCGCGATGTACGATTATGACTTTTCAGTCATGGAAACATATTCAATTGAGCGAAGCGACGGCCAAAATGTAACTCTATCGAGAAATGGAGTTATTGCTGATACCAAGGCGTTCACAGACCAATTATCTATCAGATTTTTAGGGCGTAGAGGGTTAGAAACAACTATTGATGCGCCCCTTGCTATAGAACTATTTGAGGTTGAGCGAGACGGTATTCCAGTACACCGCTACAATGGTGAAGGCACTAACGGTGATTCGTTAGTCATGCCTGACCAAATAGGCAGTAACGACATTACCCTAAAGAATATGCCCAACTCTACAGGGCATTGGGAGTCATATGTTGACGCTAGGCCGGTAATCACTCTTACGCCTCCTCAAACGACATATGATATCAATCAAAACGATTCATTTACTTACCCAACTGCTACCGCTACTGATGATGTCGATGCTGATGTGGCGGTGACCCCAAGCGGCACTGTAGACACTTCGACTGTAGGCACATATACACTTACCTATAATCACACTGACTCAGACGGAAATGCAGCTACACCAGTTACGGTTACGGTTAATGTGAATGAGGCTGGTGTATTGCCACCAGAAATAACGCTTGACCCACCACAAACAACCTATAACATCAATGAAGGTGATTCCTTTACCTATCCAGTCGCTACAGCCACTGATGATTTAGATGCTGATGTTACAGTTACCCCGTCGGGTACAGTTGATCCTAACACAGCGGGAACGTATACTCTTACTTATAATCATACAGATAGTAATGGTAATGCTGCTCAAACGGTAACAGTAACTGTTATTGTTGCTTCTGTAGGTGAAGCTACTCAGATTGACCCTTTAACTTTACCTTTAGCTAGTAATGTTCAATTTAATTATGAAGGTACGTTAGCTACTAATAACACAGCTTTAGGTGGTTCAGGGGGACGTTTTTGTATCTCTGAAGATGGACAGAGCTTATTTATAGAAAGGCAGTATGTAGTAGGTGAGTATAGAATGCCTACTGTATTTAATCCTGCTACAATATTAGACGATGTTGATTTACTCGAAGAAATCCAAGCTCCTGTATCTATAACGGGAGATATTGTGGATGGCTCATTTACAAGACTAGACCCAAGTGTACCTACTAACTTTTTCCGTATTGTTGGTATGGCACATAAAGATGGTAAGTTAATTATTAACCACTTGAATTGGTATGATACAAGTACAAATAGAGTACATTCTACTATTGTAGTGGAGGATGCTAGTGACCTTGCTAACTCTGTAATTGAATCTAATTACGGGATGGTAGGAGTTAACCGTCAATCAGGTACAATGATAAAAACCCCAGAAAATTTAGTAGATTTCTTTGGTGGTGAGATACTGTCATTTGCCCCGCAAGAATCTATATCTAGTCGGCATGATTTCGGCCCTAGTATTCGACCTTTTAATCTAGAAGAGTTAACACCTAATAGTAGTGCAGGTTCTCCTGTTATTTTTGGACAACCTACTGTGATGGAGTACCCATTTACAGGAAACGATTCAGAAGGTAAGCCTAAGAAGTTTTATGACAGATATGAGTATGATGATTTTATAACTTCTACCTATGACGGTGCATTAGGTTATCCTTTAAATAACAACCAAATTCTACAAAAAGAAAATGGTGAGTTTACTTTAAATAACTGGTGGAATTTATCTAGTAAAGTAATAACAGCATTCGTAATACCAAATACCAGAACTCTAGTTATTTTATCCTCTTTAGTAGGGGGTAAAAGAGCAGGTTACTACGAAGAAGCTACTGTACAGCCTTCAAGGGTTAAATTTGGTCTAGAATATAAATACAAAACTTGGTACTACGATGAAGCTACCAATGAGTATAAAAAAAGAGATTACTATTCTGCTGGTAACTCTCCTGCAATAGAGGATGACAGATACACCAATGTTATGTTCTTTGACTTAGCTGATATAGCAGAGGCTAAAGCAGGTACTAGAGGGACATGGGATATTTATCCTTATGACCAAGTGCTGTTAAAAAACCTTGCAGGGATAGGTAATAAAGACGGTTTACACGCATTACCCGCAGCAGGGTATTTTGATTTAACACGTAATCGTTTATTTATATCACATGCAGGGGAGATACAAACAGGGGTATACACTTCTGTTCCAATTATTAATGCAATTAACGTTACAGCAGATGTAAATAAACCTGTCATTAAGTTATACCCTGATAGAGATAAAATCACCCACATAAAAGGAAGACCTTTTACCCCTCCTGAAGGGTCTGCGGTAAACCCAGATGGTACAGTAACTAATTTAACTCCTACAGGTAGTGTAGATGTAGATACAAATGGAACTTATACATTAACGTATAGCCATTCTTTTAATACTGAACCTGCTCAAGATAGAGTTTTAGAAGTCACTGTTATTGACCAGCCTGTGTTAAATAGCGCTCCTTTAGTAAGTGTAGGTGAGGATTTTTCTGCTACTACAGGACAAAGCCTTAGTATTACAGCAGTAGTATCCGATGTAGATACCAACGACTTAATTACCTATAAGTGGGTACAAGTAGGTAGCACTAATTTAGGATTGGAAAATGGGGAAGTTGATTTAGAATCAGCTACTTTAACCTTTACACCACCTAATACCGTAGCAGGGACTACACAAACAGTAAGATGTGAAGTATTTGATGGGATCAACTCTGACTTAGATGATGTACAAATAACTTTTGAAGAAGGTCAGGTAATAGACACTCTTAAACCTGTGATAACTTTAATTGGAGCAAATACTGTTGAAGTTATTTTAAATGATAGCTATACAGAGCAAGGAGCAACTGCTATAGATAATGTAGATGGAGATATAACAAATGACTTAGTTGTCTTTGATAATATTGATACTACTACATTAGGTACATATCAGGTTACTTATAACGTTACTGATGCAGCAGGAAATTCCGCAGACGAGGTTATCAGAACAGTCAATGTTGTACAAGAGATATCTAACCTACCTCCTATAGCTAATGCAGGGGTAGATAGGGTAGTCCAAGCAGGTGCGGAAGTAATATTAAATGGAAGTTCATCTAGTGATAGTGATGGAAGTATAGTTAGTTATGAGTGGGTAGAAACTTCCTCCTCGAATGTTAGTTTACTCAATGCTAACACCGCAAACCCTAGTTTTATTGCCCCAACAAATACTAACCAAACTACCTTAGAGTTTACTTTAACTGTTACGGATAACCTAGGTCTTACATCAAGCGATAGTGTTACCATTACCGTAGAAGCTGAACTAACTCCACCTATAATTACACTATTAGGGGATTCGGTAGTCACAATAAATGAAGGTGTGTCTTATACGGACGCTGGTGTAACTGCAATAGATTCTGTAGATGGGGATTTAACCTCAAGTGTGGTGGTTGTTAATCCTGTAGATACTTCTACTGTAGGTACATATAGTATTACTTATAATGTGACAAATAGTTCAGGGATAGCTGCCCAAGAGGTTACAAGAACAGTAATTGTAGAAGCAGTATCTAATACTATTGAGTCTTCCTTATCGGTTTCTTACCAAAACATGCAGAACAAAGTATATACAACGGTAGTTGTAGATATGGATAATGAAAAAATTATTTTTAACCAAAATGTCTTATGGCAAGATGGTGTGTATAATTTTAACTTTATCGGAACTCCTGCGGGAACTAACGTAAAAGTGATGGCAGATGATACGATAGAGGGTGTTCTTCAAAATGAGGTTACACAATGATATTAGGACAGATGGGGTCGTTAGGGGTATTTGGAACTGAAGCCCCGTCTGACATCGACCAAGAACAGGTATTACTTATTGCTTCTGCTCAATTTGAAGTTGCAGGAAACGGGCAGTACTTTGGGTTCAATAATAGAGATAATATATCTATTATAAAATTCAAAGTAACGGATAGTTACCAAGAAGGTATAAATATCTCTAATGGTTTCTTTGATTTTGAGAACAATGGGGTAGATAAGGTGGTAATAGAGGTAGATAATAGTCCTTACTCTATATCCAGCGATACCCCTTCAATTAACTTCTCTAAAGAAAACATGATTGTGCGATTCGGAGATCTTAATATCCCTTATAATTTTAAAGGTAAGATTAATGTGATTGTCTATGTAGGTAACGACCCAGATGGTATCTTTATGTCAAACCATACAGGACGTTATATTATGATGGTCAACTATCAAGTATAGGAGAGGAAATGACAATTAAAAATAAATCAACGCTAGGTACGCCTAGCTTTATTAAAGAGTTTTACCAAGACTGTAAAAATGGTATAGCTACAGGTTGGTGGAATGAGAAGTTTGCCCGTAGAGGTGAACTAGTCAGAATTAATCATAATGACAAAACTCTATCAACAGTGTACGATTTAATCAATTATATTAAAGAGTCACATAAAGATATTACTGAAGAAGATATTGTTTCTATTGCGAACTCTGTCTATAATACTTACCCGTCTTTAGCATTTAAACGTGCTTATTTATGGGAAGTAGATGAAGAGAATTCTTTTACACTTAAAGGTGAAGGCAGTGACCTTAAAGGAGATTACACTCAAGACCTTTCCACTGATAAAGGTGAAGGTCTAGAAAATGATTCTCCTGAAGAACCTGAAGACAAAGAAGTCGTAGTAGAAGAAAAAGAAGAATCAGATGCCCCTGACTTCGAATACGCTAAGACCATTAAATCTAAAAAAGAATTGAAAGACTATGCCAAAGATTTTGGTTTTGACTTAGATTCTAGAAAGTCATTAAATGTTATGATGAAGTCATTCCAAGGAAAGTATCACGCTTCTAAAGGTAAGTAGTTATGGATGATTTAGCTTTAACTATAGAGAAATCCTTTATTGACTTTCAGAGTAAAATAGAACTTCAGCCCCACCAAGATAATTTCTGTGCAGCGACACAAGACTTAGTATTCTTTGGTGGTGGTGCGGGTAAGTATAGAGTCTTATAATTGCCCACTTTAGGAGAAATCCTTTAGTAAAAAGATTAGGTTAATTGCTGGAAAGCACGGAAAAGAGTTAGCTACAATATTCCTGAAAAGAGAGTATGAATGCTTGACAATAACTCTTTTAATTCGTACAATCAGCAGCCAAGGGTCTAAGTCTTGTAAAGATATGATCAAGGTTCATCGACTATCCCTTAGAGGGAGTACACGTTTATTGCGTGGAAAAGCCTAACCCTTAGCATGTAATGATGAAGGTGAAGATATAGTCAGGAGCGATTAAATATAAACCAGTAAGTAAACTGAGGTAATAATGATTTTAGTCTATAAAGCAGTAAATAATATAAACCAAAAAACCTATATAGGTGTTACTAATAATTTTTCAAGACGTATAGTGGAACACACTAAATCTGATACGCCTTTCGGAAACGACTTGAAAAAAGATATTACTAATTTTACATTTTCTTTTGAGGTTTTCGACTCTTATGAGAGTGCGTACAAAAGAGAAAATCAATTAGTAACTGAAATAGAAGCATCTTCTGAATCTCATTATAATCAGAGATTAGGAGGAGAATTCGGTAGATTAGGTAAATTTGCTTCCAAAAAAGCACATGATAACCATCCTACTCATTTCTCCACAGATAATAACCCTATGAATGACCCTAACAAAAAAGACTTGATGATACAAAAACAGAATAGAAAGCCGGTTAGTGTTGAAGGAGTCGAGTATTCAGGTGTAAGAGAGGCTGCTAGGATGTTAGATGTATCTCGACAAGGTTTAGTTTATAGATTAAAATCAGAAAATTACCCTAATTACTTTTATATTTAATCGCTTCGGGTGGTAAAACATTCTCCGCTTTAATAGATAATCTTCAAGGCATACATGACCCTGATTATGTATCTATATTCTTCCGTAGTACAACAACTGAAATTAATAAAGGTCTGTGGTTAGAAGCTAAAAAGCTTTATATGCCTCTTCTTACTGATAACGGTAAACGTAATGGTAAGATGTTAGGTGCAGCTAAGATAAACGAGAAAGACCACGCTATCACTTTTCCTAGTGGTGCAGTTACCTTCTTCGGTTATCTAGAAAGGGATGCTCACGCAGACGATCATTACGGGCAAGAATACGCGAAGATATACTTTGAAGAGTGTCAGTTCAGGTCGTGGTATCAGTTCAATACATTGTTATCTCGTAACCGTTCAAGGGCACAGGTAGTAAAAGGTTTTAGAGCCACACTTAACCCTGACAGAAACCATTGGGTGTATGACTTTGTTAAACGCTTCTTAGATGAAGAAGGTTATCCAATTAAGAAGCTTTCAGGAAGGACAGCGTACTATACTATTGACAATGATAGGTTGTACACATCTTGGAATAAGAAAGACCTAATAGAAGCTTTCCCTGAAGCAACACCTCAGAGTTATACTTATATTCCTGCTACTCTAGATGATAACAAAAAGTTATTAGAGTTAGACCCAAAGTACAAGACCAAACTAAACTCACTTCCTGATATTAAACGTAAACAACTATTACTTGGTTGTTGGTTAGATACAGGTAACACAGGTCTTTACTTTAAACGAGATTGGTTAAAGCCAGTACAATCTCTACCTCTTAAGTGCGTTAGAGTTAGGTCTTACGATTTAGCAGCTTCTGAAAAAACACCTACAACTTACCCTGACTTCACTGTAGGTATAGGTGTAGCGAAAGACTCAGCAGGTAACTTCTATTTGTATGGCTCTTACGTTAGAGAGTTTAGGGACGATGATAGCGATATACATGGTTGTTTTCGAAAGAACTCAGGACAACGTGATCAGATAATACTGACTCAAGCTATGCATGATGGTAAAGACTGTGAATTAGTTATACCACAAGATGCAGGGGCAGCAGGTAAAGAATCTTTTCAGAATAAAGTGAAGTTCTTCCTATCACATGGGTACAAGGTTAAGAAAGACCCCGCTGGACATACATCTCGCAAGGGGGAGAAAGCTGAACCCTTCTTAACAGCATGTGAACATGGTTTTGTCTACATTGTCAGGGATTCATTCACTCCTGCTACTTATGATTGGTTAATGTCACAGCTAGAAGTCTTTAATCCCGAAGAAAAATCTACATCCTCTTATAAAGACGATGCAATGGACGCTTGCGCTACTGGGTTCAATTACCTTAATACACGTAATGCAGTTACTGTCCAAATGTTACCTGATATTAGTTCACCTACTCTGAAGAGTCAACTTGGAATTTAAGGATATTATGTCAGACGAAATAAAAGAGATTAAAAAAGCTGAATCTAATCCTAATTCTGAATCAAAAAGACTTAGGTTAGGTGAAGTAGGTACTCCGTATATTAAAGCTATCGGAGGTATCATTACAGAAGAAGCTCGTAGGGAGCTACAGTTTCCTAGATGCTTACAAACATATGATGAGATGAGACAGAATGCTACAATAGCAGCAGGGTTAACTGTTAATGAAGTTTTCCTTACTAAAGCTTTGATGAACATTACTGTCAAGGCGGGAGACCCTAACAGCGCTAAGTCTGTAGAGTATGCAAAAGCTTTAAACTGGAACTTAAAAAATCTAGTAGGGCAAACTTGGTATGATGTCGTAACTGCGATGATCACCTACCAACAATACGGCTTCTCTTGGTTAGAGAAAGTGTATGAGAAGAATACTAGTGATTCTTACCCCTACAAATACAAGATTAAGAAATTAGCTCCTCGCTCTCAGAAGAGTATCAAGGGTTGGTTACTAGGTGAAGATGCTAGAGAGCTTAAAGGTTTAGAGCAATGGCCTCAGTCAATCCTAGCTAATCCTTATCAAAATTATGTAAGGTCTAATAACTACGGAACTAGCCCTATTAAGCTCCCTCGTAACAAGTTTTTGTTATTCTCTTGGGATAATAAAAACCACAACCCTCAAGGGGTATCTCCTCTCAATGGCTGTTACAGGGCTTATAAAGAACTAAGTCTAATTGCAAGCTACGAGGTTACAGGGGTATCCAAAGACTTAGCAGGGGTGCTTGTACTACGAGTTCCTACAGATATTATTAATAAAGCAGCAGAAGACTCTAGTTCTCCTGAAGCAGCTTCTCTAGCAAGATTGCAACAAAGTGCAGCTTCTGTACATGCAGGTGATCAAACCTACATGCTACTAGGTAGTGATACCATTGATGGTAGTGGTTCAGGACATCGCGCTTACGATGTAACACTACAAGGTGTAGAGGGTGGTAGTAAGTCTTACAAGACCACTGAGCTTATACAAGAACGTAAGAAACAGATACTAGATAGCCTAGGCGCAGGATTCCTTAACTTAGGTAATGACGGTGTTGGTTCTTATGCACTTGCTACAGGTAAACAGTCTCTCCATGCACATTATATGGAGCGTCATTTAATCTTTATCAAATCTGTCTTAGAAAATGATTTATTCAAGCAGTTAGCAGAGATTAATGATTTATCTTTGACCCAAGAAGAAATGCCTGTACTTGAATATGGTGACTTAGACGAGCCTGATTTAGAAACTATCAGTAAGACTATACAACGTATCGGTTCTGTTGGATTACTTCCTAAGACTAAGAAGTTCTTGTTACCTATTTACGAAAGTATGGGTTGGGATATATCGATGCTAGAGGAACTATCCGATGAAGAGTTCTTAGAACTACTTACTGAAGATACTAGCGGTGCTGGTGAAGGACAAGGTACATCTGGCACAGGTAATACACAGTCTGGTGGAGCAAGTTCAGACGGGAATAATGAGAATGCAGCATAATGGATAGTAAAACATTATTAGAGAAATTTAAAGAGTTCCTTGATACCCATTCAGGAGGCTCTAAAGACAACCACGAACAACACGTAGAGTCAGAAGAACCTCTATTTAAGTCTGTAAAAGAGATGGAGCGTAGGGCACTATTTGTTGTATTAGAGCCTCAAGATAGCCTAGACGATGTATCTGACCTCCATGGGGACTACTATGACGAAATTACAGTAGAGAAAGCTTGTAATAACTTTAACAAGCACTCTGACAAAGCAGGTCTTTACCACGAATACACTGTTGATAGTGATTTAGTAGAGATCGAACAGTCTTTTATCAACCCTAGTACATTCAAAACTGAAAGTGGAGTAACAATCAAGAAAGGTACATGGTTAATGTGGATGCATTTTCCTGAACCTAGTAATGAAGAAGATGACACTATATGGCCTGATGTATTGTCAGGAGAATTTACAGGTGTCAGTGTCGAATGTGCAGGAAGAGGATACAATGTAAATGACTAAGAAAGCAAAGAGAGTTATTACAGACTTTAACTTTGAAGAAGAGGGAGCTAGTGTTCATCTAGTCTCTAAGAAACAAGGCGGGGCTGCTAATGGCTTTACAACTCTTATCAAGAAGTCTAACGCTACAGTACAACTACCTGAAGTAGAGAACTTAGACATTCAAAAGAAATTAGAACAAATTAGAGTCACACTATCTATGGAGGAATTCTTACGTAAATTCTTCGATATGTACTATGACGATGCAGAATTGCTTACCGCAATGCTAGGGTATGAAACTGAGCATGAAGCTTATTTGAATTCTCTAGAAGAACCCTCAGAACCAATGACTCACGCAGATTACATTGCTAGTAAGCTGTCAAGTTTTGAGATTATGAAATCGATGCACGAAGGAGAACGTCCACAAGTCTCCGCATTAGAGTATGTAACTATTCTTGAATTACAAGAAAATTTAGAAAAACATGAGGAAATGATGGATAAAGTATCTATTGAAAAATCTCGCTTCGCTGAATTGGAAGCAAATGAAACTAAGCTTACTACTGAAGTTGAACTACGTAAGTCTCTAGAAGCCCAAGTACAAGAACTTACTGGTGAACTAGACACACTTAAGAAAGCACAAGCTGACGCAGAAGCCCAAGCAATGAAAGCTCGTATTGAAGGCTTAGTAGCTGAAGATAAGATTGAGGCAATGACTAAATCACTTCTAGCTATGGATCAAGAGTCGGCAGACCTAATGGTTCAAACTCTGAAAGATTCAGCTAAGAAAGTAGAAGAGTCTGACCTATTCGTAGAGAAGTCTGCTGAAGGTGAACCAGAAGTTAAAGACGAAAAACAAACCCGTACTGATAGTATCCAAAAGGCTTATAACGAAGCACTTGGTATTAAAGAATAATTTTAACAATAACTAATAGGAAAATAAATAATGACTGTTATTGCAACTAAAAATGATGCACAAGTTCTTTCTGGTGTGTTGATGGATGATATGGCTGGCTTAGTTCTAGATTTTAACTTTGCTCATCGCCAAACTCTTACAGAAGCTGCGGCTACCGATGTTAAACTAGGTGATGTAGTTGTATGGGATACTGACCACTGGGAGAAAGCTACTAATCTAGCAACTCTTGATGGTACTAGCCCTCTAGGTTACGGTTTGGGTATTGTTGTTGGTTTTGAATCACTAGGTGATACATATACTAAGAATATGACCACTGGTAACGTAGTTGTACTATACCAAGGTGCAGCTAATGTTAAAGAAGTAGGTCTAGACTTTGGTACACTTGATGCTACAGAAACAGATGCAGCTAAGGCTCAACTTGGTAAACAAGGTATTAAACTTAAAGCTACCACTGAACGACTAGAAACTTCTTTCTACAGCGCTTCAGCATAATAATAATTTTAACGGAGAATATAAATAATGAAAATTAACGGTTTTGAGATCACTAAAGCAGTACGTGATATGGGTGACATCAACAAGGTACACGACCTTACACCGATGATCAGCAAATCGCCTAATATCCCTACTCTTATGAGTGACCTAATCGGTAGCTCTATCCAATCAGAGTTCCTTTCAACTAACACCTTTGAGCATGATGCAACTGAACGCTTCGTAGCAGATATCAACGATAAGTCTTACAGTGAACGTGGTGATGCATTTGACCAACGAGGCGAGACTAAAACTCACCTATTCAAAGTTCCTAGCTTTGGTATCCAAACTCACATCAAACCTTCAGATATCCTACGTAGACGCGTAGAAGGTACTAAAGATGAGATGGAGACTATTGATCGTATCGTAGCTAAAGACCTAGCAGATATCGCTAAATCTTGGTCACTTTTCGAAGAACGTCAGATTGTATCAACAATCACTACTGGTAAACTTTACGTTCCAAACGGTTCTGTACAGTCTTACGATTTCTACGACGAGTATACATCTAATGATGCAGCTAACCGTCCTACATTTGATTTCAACTTTGGTGATCCTAACGCTTACCCTCGTGAAGTCGGTGAAGAAATTCGTAACTTTATTGCAGACAATCTTCTAGATGGTCAGACTGTAGATGGTTTCATCTGTCTATGTGGTAAAGAGTTCTTCAAGCAGCGTATTAAGCACCCTAAAGAAGAACAAGCGATGGTAGATCGTTCAGGTATCCTAGGTCAAGACCCTCTAATCAAGCGTCTTGATAACTACACTAATGGCTCTATGTACCGTAAGTACCGTGGTGCTGATGACATCCTTTACGTAGAGTATACTGCTCGTGTAGGTGGTGTTCCTCTAATTGCAGAAGATGAAGGTTATGTAATGCCTATCAATGCTTCTGGTTTGTTCACTCGTGCGTATGCTCCTGCTGAAACTATGCAGTATGCTAACACTACCGCACAATCACAATATGCTTGGGAATTCCGTGATGAGTTCTCTGGTGTTAAACTGTTCTGGGAATCTAACCAAGGCTTGTACTTGCATAACCCGAATAGCATTGTGAAAGTCACAATGACGGTTGCTTAATAGTACCGTTATTTAAAGGAAGGGGCTTTGCCCCTTCTATTGTTGTTTAAGGAAAGCCATGATAGATATTAATTACTCAGATCCGACTAGCGTTGTTCGTAGCAACATTGGTGATCCTAACACACGTTTCGTAAGTGATAATACTATAACATCTGCATTAGTCAAGTATGACGGTGATATTAATAAAGCCTCTGTTTTGATTATGGAGACTATGCTAAGTCATTTTTCCGTACAAGCAGACGAGAGCAAGACAGATGAAGTAGAATACAAGTATACCAAGCTTTATGAAAGATTCAAAGCACGATTAACAGAATTTAAAAACGAGACAGCTTCCGTTAAACAAGTACCTATCATAATCGGGGGTACTAGATTGTCAGAGAAGAATGCTGTAGCGAATGATGTTGATACATTTCTTCCTATCTTCCAAGACCAATGGAATGATTTACAATACCAACGTAAATTAGTAGAAGAGAGGAAACTATGGAATGTTTAGCATCAGTATTACAAGAGAGACCCGAAACCTAGAAAAGCTAGTTGAAAAGATGGAAAGGTTAGCAAAAGAGAAGGTTGAAACAGGGGTATTTATCGAACAAGGTGAACACCCTAACGCTAACATGACCTATGTAGACTTAGCAAGAATGCATGAAGAAGGGGATGGAGATTTTCCCCCTCGTACTGTACGTAACATACTTCTTAATAAAATGAAAGACAGGTCTTTCGTAGAGAAGGCAGGTATAGAAGTACGTAAGCATTTGTTAGGAGATTACAGTGACAGTTACGCTCTTAATAAAGTAGGAGAGATAATGTCTTCTATGGGTAAGTCTTTCTTCGGTAAAGTTAGTTATCCTGATATGCCTACTAACTCTCCTTATACTATAGCAGAGAAAGGTTTTAATGCACCTTTAGTGGATGAAGGTTACTTACGTGATGCTTGGGCATATAAGACTTCTATTAGCGATTATATAGTGGATAGCAATTATGTTTGATTTACTAAGTACACATACAGTCCCTTTATTTAGACGCTCACTAGAAGAAGGGTATCTCAATAATAACCATGAATGGGTTCAAGCTGACTTCCAAGACCCTGTAGACTTACATTGTAATATTCAACCTTTAAACTCTGCTAAACAAAAGATCATACTCCCTGATGGTGTACGTACTGATGATATGTTGGTGCTGAGAACACGAACGTCTCTTAACATAGCAGACCACTATGGCACAGAAGAAGGTGATGAAATCTCTTACAAGAATGTTAGGTATGAGATTTTCAAAGAAGAGGATTGGAACGGTTACGGTTTAGCTACAGACCACTATAAATATATAATGAAAAGGAAAGACCAAGTATGACACTACAAGAATACCTACAAGGTCTGTCTAAATTAATATCTGATTTAGTGGGAGATAAATTAGCAGTAGCTAAAGGAACTAACCCTATACCTAGTGTCTATATTGAGCGTCAGAAGCCCCCTAAGCCGTTTTATCCATACAGCACTACCTCATATATAGGTAGAGGTAATTATGGCTCTAAAGAGCTTTACAGTTCGTTCTGTGAGGATACTAACACATATAATAGCTACTTTAATCGCAGGATACGACTAAGAGCAGCATTCTACGGTAAATACGGAGATAACGTTCTCGATACCGCAGATGAGCTAGGGGCGAGATTAAGGACAGCTAAGGGTATAGAATTACTCGAAAGGTATATGCCTAATGCGGGATTAACTGGCGTATCTGAACCATCCTATACTGACGAACTGCTAACTACTGATTATCAAGAGTTCGCATTTATCACTATAGACTTCTGGGTAATATCCACCATAACTGATTCTGAGTTTTATACTATCACTTCTGGCGAAGTTGAAGGTAAGCTCTATACGGATTATGAACAACAAGAAGAACCTTTAACATTAACAACAACGTTTGAACATAGTGATTAGGAACAATAATGACTTATAGAAATTTAACTAACATTAACATCTCGTTAGCTACTACGAATGTTACTAGACAAGGCTTTGGTACTCCGCTATTCGCCTCTGCTCATCGATACTTCCCAGAACGTGTACGTGCTTACACCTCTCTCCAATCAGCTTCAGAAGACCTACCAACTAGCTCAAATGCTTATAAAGCTGTACAAGGTTTCTTCTCCTTAAATCCTGCCCCTGCTGTAGTTAAAGTGGGACGTAGAGAAGCAGACTTAGACTTAACTGTAGCAACAGGAGCAACTAAAGCATCTTTAGTATTTAACGCTTCTAATGCAGGAGTTACTTACACACTACCTATTAATATTACAGGAGAAGCTGATGAAGGTGCGGTAGCTACTGCTATTGCTGCTGCTATTGAAGGTGATGCTGATATTGGTGGTCTTGTAGTTGCATCGGCTTCTACAGATACTGTATCTATTGATGTAGCTTCTGCTTCTAGTGAATTCTGGGTGTCTGACCTTTCAGATGAATTATCTGAAGTTTATAATACCACAGAATCAGCAAGTGACCTTATTTCTGCTCTATCTGATGAAGATGATGACTACTACTTCTTCTTGGCAGATGACCATACAGAGACTTTCCAACTAGAAGCATCTGCTGATATTGAAGCACGATTGAAGATGTATTTCACTTCTACACAAAATGCTGCTGCTCTTACTCCTTATACAGCGGGTAGTGCAACAGATGTAGCAGGTAAGATTAAAGATGCTGGAAGAGACCGTACTAAAGTATACTTCCACCACAATGCAGATACCGTATTCCCAGAATGTATTCATGTAGCAGTTAATGCACCTCATGATGCAGGTTCTGTAGCTTGGGCTAACGTTAATCTACCAGTATCTATCTCTCAGAACCCTAACACAGGTCGAGCGCTTACTGCAACAGAGAAAGGTTATCTAGAAGACCGTAATACTTCTTACGGAGAACGTGCAGTATCTACAGGTATTACCACAGACGGTACTACACTACGTAACAACCTAACACCTTCTGGTGAATGGATTTCAAATGTACGTGGTCGTGATAATATGCAAGTAGATCTAGACGCGGAAATGTTGACACTACTTCTTTCTCAGAAAGGAACTAAGATCCCTTATACAGATGAAGGTATTGCCCTGATTAAAGCTTCAGTACGTAATGTCTTAGATATCTATGTACTTCGTAACTTTATACGAGCCGATTATGAGCTAGACTTTGTTAAAGCAAGTGATATGCCATTATCTGCCAAGCAACAAGGTCTATACAACGGTGCTTCGTTTAGTGCTGAACTAGCACAAGGTATCTTGTTTGTAGATCTAACTGGTTCACTAACTCTTAACTTAGGATAATAAAAGATGTCAGAATATATCAGAGAATATAGCCCAGATAAGGTTAACGTGAACTGGGGTGGTAAAGTTCCTATTAAAGGTTTTGCAGACGGAACATTTATCACATTAACACGTAACGTGCCTCGTACAGAGACTGTGGTAGGCGCTAAAGGTGATGTAGGTATCACCCGAACCGCTAACCGTACAGGTACACTAGAGATTACTCTACTACAGAACTCACCTTCTAACCAAATCTTTTCAGCTATTGTGAATACTGAAGATGTTAATGGTGATTTATATCGAGCTAGTATGACTATCGAAGACCCTAGTGGTGGTGTATACGCCCTAGCTAAACGATGTCATGTTCAAACTCCTGCGGATATTACACTAGGAGATGGACAGAATGCTAAGGTTTGGTCTTTCTTTGTAGAGGATATGAGTTATCTAACTCTTCCTTCTGGTTTGAATAAGCAAGAAGCTGTATCGAATATTAACGAAGCAGTGGCAGCTATCCAAACAATCTCAGAAAATCTCAAAACAATTACTAACTAATAATTTTAATTATTAACTTGAGGGCAAATAGATTTATTTCTGTTTGCCCTTTTTTATTCAAAAATAAAGGAGAATGGTATGTTAGGTAAAACTAAATATAGTGAAACAAAGTTATCGAATAATAAGCAAATATCAATTAGATTGCTTCCTGCAATCACCCAAGGTATCCCTGTAGCACGAAGATTACTTAATGTGATTGCCCCTGTAGTAGGTGGTACATTAGATGGTCTTAAGCATGATGAGATTATTCACGGTGCGCCTAAAACTTTCTCAGAGTTATCATTGGTAGTATGCCAACAACTAGAAAAAGCAGATGCGTCTAATCTAGTGTTCACTCTGTTAGATGGTATGGAAGTAGAAGGACAGTCTATTGACCTTGATGAATATTTCTCTGCTAATTACGGTGAAATGATGGAAGTGTTAGAGTTTGCACTACGGGAGAACTTTGAGAGTTTTTTTACGGGAAACGGTATGAAACAGCGTTTTCTGAAAGTAGTAGCAATGATTCAGCAGGGGCATACCGAAGAAATGTCCTCAAAAGAATAGAACACTATAAACATTTTAACCAAGAACGTCAATTACTATATAGAGTATACCAGAGCAAATACAATAAAGAGAATTTAGATACTCTGCAATATTATACAATGGATCAATTCTTTGACCACTTAGAAGGGATAACAGTGTATGAAGATATGGAATTTGCTGCACATAAAGACCATGAATTAAATATGAAAAAGTAGGTAATTAAGTATGGCAAATAATGTAGAAAAGTTTGTAATTGACTTAGGTTTTAGTGCAGACGATTTAAACAAATTAAAAAGTCTACTAAGGCTACAACAACAATCACAGAAAGCAGCTAAAGTACACAATAAACAACAACGTGATGCCCAAGCTAAAGAGTTAGCTTTTAAGAGAAAACAACTTCAGATACAGAAGCTCTTAACTAAAGCTGAAAAAGAAGGGGTTGACGTTGGTAAGTATAAAAGGTCTATAGCTGCTACTAAAAAGATAGCTACTCTTGAAAAGACTCGTATTGAGTTAGATAAAGCTCACTTTGAAGCTAAGACAGCCAATGACAAGAAACGTGCTGCTGCTAAGAAGAAAGAACTTAATGCAGAGAAGCAAATAACCGCAGAGGTAGTTAAACAGAAACAGTTTAACAATATGCCTCCTAAAAGCGCCTTCCAAGCCTCTCAGAGACGAAAAGAGGCAGCACGAGACCAAGACATCTATAATAATGTTAGAGTCCGTCAGATTGAACTGAGAGCGCGTAAAGCAGGGTTAAGTGAAGATGATGTACGTCAACTTAAAAAACAAGCGGAGTTAGCTAAAGGGAATAGGGCAGAGTTTGCTAGATTAAATCAGACTATATCTGAATATGCTTATAAGCAACGTCAAGCAACAATGCAAACTAGAAAAGCTAATCTAGCCATGCAAGGTTTGAATGACTCTACTCGACACATGATACGTTCTTATGCTTCACTGTTTGCTGTCCTCGCTACAGCACAATCTATCAATACGGTAGGTCAGAAGTTTGAAGCTATGCAGTCTGCAATGTTGGCAGCTACTGGGACATCACAAGAAGCATCACAAGAAATAGAATTCTTGGACAAGATGACCTCTCGTTTAGGGTTATCTCTTCTAGATACTTCTGATGCATACACTAAGTTCTTATTCGCATCTAAAGGAAAACTAGACCAATCAGAGACTAGAGAACTATTTGAAGGTCTATCTGAATTAGGGACTACATTAGGTGTCTCTAAAGAGCGTATGAAGCTTTCTATGAATGCTATTACGCAGATGATGAACAAAGGAAAAATAAGTTCAGAGGAACTTAGATTACAGTTAGCCGAATCATTGCCCGGAGCTATACAAATCTTTGCTAGATCAATAGGTAAGAGTGAAGCTGAACTGTTTAAAATGATGGAAAACGGTGAACTTCTTGCTGCTGATGTTCTACCTAAAGTAGCTAAAGAAATGAAAGCTGTAGCTGCTGTGGGACTAGAAACTAAACTAGATACACTAAGGGTAGCACAAGGTCAGTTCTTTAACGAAATGGAGAAAGCACAGAAGACTATATTCGACGGTGGGTTCTCTGAAGGACTTAAAGACTTATTCCAAACCTTAACTACGTTCGCTAGGGAAAATCAAGAAGCACTTGAAGGGTTAGGTAAGGTCTTTAAAACTGTCTTCAATCTAATTGAAGGTATAGTTAAAGTAGTAATTCCTATAATCACCACCTTAGCTGAAACCTTTGGGAATTTACATGATAGTATGACAGAGGCTTTCGGAGAGGATAGTATTAAGAATATTGGCACACAGTTGTCTTTCTTATTATTAGTTCTTCGCCCTGTTTATGCTGCTGCTGTAGCTATCCTAGGTGTGTTTGATGAAATAGCTGCCCTGTTTACTAGCGGTAAAGTTGGTATGTTAGAAGTCGCTATGGGTAAAGACATAGACTTCAATAAAGCAAGTATTACAGGTGGTGAATTATTAAGCTCTCTTAGTAGTCCTACTGAAGCATTTATGACAGCAAGAAAGATGTTCGATTCCTCTAACAGTAACGACAGTTGGGCTAAGAGTTTTGATCGTAATCAGATACCTAACCCTCTTAAAGTAGAAGTTAAAATGGAAGAAGGTCTTGAAGCTAAGATCAATGAAGTTACTACTAAATCTAACAGCACTTATATACTATCAGGGGCTTTCTAATGTCTAGTGAAATTTATATTATACATCAAAAAGAAGCAGGAGGTCTCGTAGAATATTACGAACTTACCTGCACCTCTGAAATAGGGATAACTAAAAGAAATAGTGTGACAGACGTTCCTGTGGAACAAGGGTTCTCTGTCACCGATAATTCTTTCCCTGAACCTATCAGGTTTAATCTAAAAGGTATATTAACTGATGTTAGAAACTACAGCCTAGAATACTATAGAAGTCCTGAAGATAGTATTAAAGCTTTTCATAATCTAATGGACACTAAAGCTGTATTTACCTTAGCTGTAGATGACTCTCTTGAGACCTATGACAATGTAGTGATAGAGAATGTTCACCTTTTAAAGAGTTCAGGTATGGGGTCTTCTTGGTCAGTTAATATCGACCTCAAGCAGATAATCATTACTAACAAAGCTAAAAATATAACCTTTCCTCCTCAAGCCCCTGAGACAGAGAAACAAGCCAGAGCTAAAGCTAAACAAGGCGATAATAGTACAGAAGAGAAGCCTCTACAGACTACACTTCTTATCAATGCTGGACAAGAGTTCGTAGGGTCAAATTTCTTTGCTCAAGCGGCAGGAGCTTTTGGAAGGGCTATTGTGGGAGATGAGTAATTATGCTATTTATTAATAATTCAAGTACCCCTTATTCAGAACAACGCGTTACATTAGGTAATTCTTCTTATGTCCTAGTTTTTAAGTATAACTCCCGTAATGACAGTTGGTATATAACCTTACTAGACTCCTCTGCTCAAGTAGAGATTATTAGTGGAGTTAAACTTGAACCTAACCAAGCTGTAACCAACAGGTATATACTAGAAGACTTCGAAGGGGTCTTAGTTTGCCTTAGGGTAAGTAATGACTACTCCCCTTTGTCTTTTTCTAACTTAGGGAGAGGAAAGGCTTATAGACTGGCATGGGTGTCTGAAGAAGAGGCTGTTTTATTTGGAGTAAACAATGCAGTACAATTATTCTAGATACTATGAACTTCTTGTAGGGTTTCCTGAGACATATAGACTACAAGACCCTGTATACCCTTCTCTTAATGCCACAGACTCTAACACATTAACGTTTGATAGTCCTATTAATTTTATGGCTGTACAGACAGCGGAAGGTACAGGTAAGAGTGTTACAGAAAACCAACTAACTGCTACCGTAAATGGTAATGTGGAAAGTAAAGGGTCTAACGCGAGAGGATGTACAATCAAAGTTTATAACTTGTCAGAAGAGACAGTAAGAGCTTTGACAATGAGTAATCTTAAAGTTATCTTAAAAGCAGGTTATGAAGATGATTACCTTAATGATAATCTTCCTGTTATCTTCTCAGGGCAAGTAAAACAATCTAAGCATGTTACTAAAAGGCATGATAGCTATGTAGAACTTATATGCCAAGATGGGTATACACCTTCTACTGCTATTAAAGTGAATAAATCTCTTAAATCTACAGAGGAAGTTCCTGTAACAGCTAATGATGTATTTGATTATCTAATTAGCGTGTGGAATAAGAATGGGATAGCTTCAACTAACAGTTCTATCAGGTTTGATGACTTACCGATCCATCCCTCTACTGTACCTTTTAGAGGAGGTTGGACAGGAGAAGGTTATCTTAGAGACTTAACAGATGAAATATGTGATGCCTTTAACTACCAGTGGTATATCGTAAATGGGGTCTTATATATACAGTCTGCTTTCGAAAACAGAGTAAGAGATGTAGTAGAACTCGATATGTCCTTAATAAAAGGGATATCGGATGGAGAACAAGATGTAAAACGAGACTCTAACACGAAAGAGAAGAGTCGCATAACGTTAACTACATTTCTTAATGGAACTATTGCAGAAGGTAAGTTTATTAATATAGTCCCTACGTCTGACCCTCTCGATAAGCATACTAAGTATTATGGATTGTATAAGATTATCTCTGTATCACATCAGTTAGACTATAGAGGCGCAGCTTGGGATACTAAAGTGGAGTGTGAAAAAGTATGACAACTTTACCAGAAGTAATAGACTCTTTCATTAATAAATTTAAAAACTCACTAAACACTTGTGTCCCTGCCTACATTACAGAAGTAGTTACTGAAGGAGATTATATCAAATGGGTATCTGTAAGGATAGTTAACCACAAGGCGTACAAGAACGGAGAGGTATTCAAAAGACAGGAGATAACCAATGTCCCTGTTATGTTTCCTTCTAGCTCTGAAGGTATCGTATCTTTCCCTTTGAAAGTAGACGACCCTGTTATGTTAATGTTCGCTCAAGAAGACATTGACAAATTTTTACATGACGGTACTAAAGATGAGTCCCCTCAAACGTTTAGAAAGTTTTCTCTTACAGATGCGGTAGCTATCCCTTGTATACACCCTACTAGTTCTTCTATAAAAGCTCACAAAGATAACTTCCAAGTAACTTTTAAGGACTTTAAGCTGTCTGTAACGCCCTCTGGGGAGACTTCTCTAACTACAAAAGATAATGTAGTCATTGACGCTAAAAGCTCCGTACAGAGCTATAGAGAAGCTTATTCAGTGGATACGAATAAAGTTATCATAGGTAATAGTACCGTAGATATAGTAAGTTACTTGTCAGATTTAACTGACGAAATAAGTAAGATAACAGTTGGTGGTACTCCTATCGATAATAAGGCAGCTTTTGAAACCCTCAAAAGTCTTATTGATACAATTAAGTAGAGGGTAATATGTCAGATATATATTTAAAAAGAGACGGAGACTTTGACCTCACTGAAGGGAAATTATCTTTAATCTCTACACAACAAGATTTAACAGCACAACGTCTTCTGATCAAGCTTAGAACTTACCTAGGTGAGTGGTATCTAGATTTGTCCGAAGGAATACCGTATTTCCAAAGAATATTTAGGAAGAGTGGTAATGCTAAAGCGGTGGCAGATACTATATTTAAGAGTGAGATTAACAATGACGAAGGTGTTGTATCTTTAAATAGTTTCTCTTCTACTTTATCTACCAGTGGTGTTTACTCTTTAACTTTTAATGTAACTACCGTGACAGGAGAAATAGTTACAGTAGAACAGAACATAAATTTTTAAGGATGTAATATGTCATTAACCAATACAGGTTTTGATGCTAGACGTTTCCCAGATATTAGGTCTGAGATGTTTGAAGAAATGGCTAGTAACTTAGCTATAGAATTAGACACTTCTCCTGATCAAGTTCTTAGTATCATTACTAATATTTTCGCTTCTTCAGTAGCAGATATCGAAGAGTTAGCACAAGCGGTAGCTGACAACTTTAACATAGATAAAGCAGAGGGTAAATACTTAGATGACCTTGTAGCGCTTACAAAGCTAAAAAGGTTGAATGAGAGTTTTTCTACAGGTATTATTCATGTATCTAGTGTCGTTATAAGCTCCTCTATCCCTGCTGGTACGGTTTTCTCTGATACGCAAGGTAATCAGTACACTAACTCTATTGCAGCAGATGTAAGCAATCTTAATGCAACTAAAGTAGTAGTATCTCCTACAAATAGTACAGGTATTTTCTCTGTAGTTATCGATGGGACTACTTATAGCGTAACCTACCAAAACACTACGTCACCTTCTGCCATTGTGGTAGGTTTATATAACGAGATTCAAGGTTCTGCTCCTACTAGTATTCGATTAGGATTCCCTAGCAGCACAGAGCTTGAAATAGAGTTAATCGACAAATCGAATACAATGTCTGTTGTACCTAACCCTAACTTAGAAGTTACAGAGGTGGAAGTCCCAGTAGTTGTCACCGCAACGAGAGTAGGGCAAATAGACCCTGAGATAGGCACACTAAACACCCTAGTAAGCCCTGTAGGGGGTATACAAGAGGTATATAACTATTTCAAACTCACAGTAGGTAGAGAAAAAGAGACAGACGAAGAATTACGGATACGTCACGCAGGTAGTACCCAAATATCAGGGAACGCTACTGCCCCCGCTATGTTCTCAAAACTCTCTAATATAACTGGTGTATCTCAAGTACGAGTATTTGAGAATAAGAGTGGTACAGTCAATACTAATGGTCTTCCTTATAAGAGTTTCGAATGTATAGTTCAAGGTGGGGATGAACAAACTATTGGGCAGACTATTTATGAAACTATGCCTCTTGGAGTAGAAACGTATGGAACTACAACAACTATAGTTCAAGATTATGCAGGGAACAATGAAGCAGTTAAGTGGTCTAGACCTACCTTACGTTATATTAATGTCAGAGTAACTTTTGATGCTTATGACGAAGAGACTTTCCCTGACGATGGAATCCAAACTATTAAAGACACTGTTCTAGAAGTAGGCGATCTTCTTTCCTTAGATGAAGATGTAATACCGCAACGTTTTATTGGATACATCTACAATGCAGTCAACGGTATCGCAGAAATGACAGTAGAAGTAGGTACATCAGTTAACCCTGCCTCTCCTACTCCTGACGAAGTTCAATATTCTACAGACCGTATTGCTATCGATGGAAGAACTAAAGCTGATTTCGATGCAGTTAGAATACAGGTGGTACAACAATGATACCAGTAGTCAAGAACCATGAAGACCAAGCATTCAGTCGTTTATTAGAGCAATTTAAAGATAAACCTAATATCGAAGCTCTCTTAAAAGGCTGGATGAAGGGAGTGCAGACCACAGAAGATTCTTTGTTTGACCTGCTTAATAATAGGTCTATCCAAACCGCTTTTGGTATTCAACTTGACTACATAGGTAAGATAGTAGGTATCAAACGTGGGGGTAGGTCAGACACTTCATATAGAGAAGCTATACAACTACAGATATTGATAAATACCTCTGAAGGAACACCTGATGATATCTTAGAAATATTATCTCTGATAACTAATGCTACCATAGTTAAAAGTTTCCCTCACTATCCTGTAGGAGGCAATCTATATACTAATGGTACTACAATCCCTTCCACTTTAGCATCTACTTTAACGAAAGCTGCTCCTATTTCACATGGAGCTATTCAAGTTTACCATGACCCTGATGACGTAGCATTAATTCCTGCGGAGTTAGTTAGAGAGACAGGTATACTAGTAGATAATAACGGAGATGAAGTGGTAGACAATAATGGTAACAATATTATTGTAGGAGGTTTAGGTGCGGAGCTTTCAGAAAATGCTTGGCGAGGTACATTATCTGAACTAGACGGTTCACTAACTGAATATGGAATCCCTTGTGAAGTGTATACAAAGTAATAGGAAATAAATAAAATGGCAATTAACACTAACGAAATAAAGTGGGCAGATAACAGTGTCACAGACCCTACAACTAACGCCCCTAACAAGGTAGCCCCTACCGCTGAATTTCAGAATGACGGTTTAAAACGTAATGAACCTCTAGCTCGTGCCCATGTTAACTATATGTTTGACAAATACCACGAGATGTTTACTGATCTACAAAATCAATTGGATAGTTTAGCAGTAAGTGCAGGGTCAGCACTACTTGAACAAATCTTCCATGTAGGTGCAGTATACATTAGTGCTACCTCTCAAAGTCCTGCATCTCGTTTTGGTTTTGGTACATGGGAGCGCATCAAAGGTAAGATGATTGTAGGTGTAGATGAGAACGATTCTGACTACAATGCTGCTGGTAAGACAGGAGGGTCTAAGACTCACTCTCACTCTAACAACATCACTATTAACTCTGCGGGGTCACATACTCATACCGTACCTAGAGATGGATGGGGGGCAGACCAGAATGGAGGCTTCTTCGCTCGATATCAAGATAGTATAGAAGGAAGGCTTGTTACAGGGTCGGGAGATAGAGAAGAAGGTCACTTCCAAGAGTCTTTAGCTCATGCGGCTAACTCTAATGACACTTCTACTTCAGGGTCGCATACCCACACAACCTCTGGTGGAATTAACTCTTCTAGCAATGTTAGCCCTTATATCGCAGAGTATATGTGGGTACGTGTTGCATAGAATACCTTCTGTATCTCATAAGAGGGTATTCCCCTCTTTATAAGGAATCATAATGGCACAATTCGAGATTACAGATTTTCCTGAGATAGCTACGTTAACTGATGAAGAAAACTTTGTCTTCTACGTTAAACGGGTTACTGATGGGCAAGATTATAAAATAAAGCTTGGCAACTTTCAAGGGTTAATCCTTGATACTGTTTCTGGTCAAGGTGAAGATTTTATTCAGCAAATAGTAGATCAACTATTACCTGATATAGAATCTTCTTTTGAACAAGAACTAGAAGACCAAGTATCAGAAGCAATCGCATCTGAACGAATCCAACGTGAAATTGAACTTAAGATTAATGAAATCTTAGGAGAGGATTTCGAGAACCCTTACACTACTATTGTAGCTGAAGTAAATGCTGTTATAGATAACGCTAAAACTAACAAAAGATTTGCTAAAGAAATTACTCTAGTAAATACAGAATTAGATGTTGTTAATAATGAGAAGCTTCCTGCATTACAGGCAGAATTAGATAACCTTAACAATGTTGTCTTACCTCAAGTTAATGCTACAATAGCTCAAGTAGAACAAGACTTAGCGAATCTAAATGAAGTAGACTTGCCGGAGCTAGATGAATCTATTTCTCAATTAGAGGGGTCACTAGATACCCTTAATAACACTACCCTTCCTGCACTAGAGGCTAGACTAACACAAGCAGAGTTAGAAATTGAAAACCTTAATGGAGTTGACCTTACAGAACTACAACAAGAGTTAGACCTAATCAATCAAGACTTAGCAACTCTTAATGACACTACTTTACCTGCGCTAGAAGCTTCTGTACAAGCCGTACAAGACGATTTAGATAATCTTGACCTAACAGGATTACAAAATGGTTTAAGCCAAGCACAGGCAGATATAGACACTCTAAACAACACTGTAGTTCCTCAAATTCAAACAGAGTTAAGTGCAGTAGAGTCTGATGTAGCTAACTTAAATGATAATATCATCCCTAATGTTACGGATACGTTAGACCAAGTTCAGCAAGACTTAGATAGTTTAGAATTGAATAGTGAAGAGATTAATGAAGGGATATACATTGTAGAAGATGTTAATTCTTTAATCAATAACACTATTGCAGAAATTAAAGCAGCTAAAGGTATTAATCAGGTTAATAGTCTTTTCCCTATACAGACTACTTCGATATCCGATAACGCTATTACTACTCCTCTTTTAGCAGCTAATAGTATCGTTGGTTCTAAGATAGCAGCTTTTGCTATTACAGGTGATAAGATAGCTGCAAATACTATCACGGCTGATAAGATACTAGCTAATAGTATTACCTCACGAGAGATTGCGGCTCTCACTATTACAGGGGATTTGATCCAAGGTAATACTATTACAGGGAGTAAATTAATAGCCAATACTATAACTGCTGACCAAATAGCGGCTAGTGCTATAACTTCAGATGAGTTAGCTTCTAATAGTGTTACTGCTGTTAAGATTGTATCCGGTGCTATTACTACTGATAAGATGACAGCTAATACTATTAATGGGGATAGGATACTCACTAATACATTAGATGCATCTAAGATCGTAGCAGAAAGTATTACCTCAGAAAAGATAGCTGCTCTTACTATACAAGCAGGAAACCTTGCAGCAGGAAGTATTTCTACGGATAAAATGGTTGCTAATAGTATTAATGGTGATAGAATAACAACTAACACCCTTAGTGCGGATAAGATTGTAGCGAATAGCATAGGGGCTGATAGAATAGCTGCTAATGCTATCACTACTAGTGAGCTTGCCGCTGATGCGGTTACTGCTGCTAAGATTGCTGCTGGTGCTGTTGAAACCAACTCTATGACAGCTAATAGTATTAATGGTGACAGGATTACTGCTAATACATTACATGCTGATAAAATTGTAGCAGGTACTATTGGTGCTAGAGAAATAACCGCTAATAGTATTACCGCAGGAGAAATAGCTGCTCTTACTATCACAGGTGATGAAATTGCAGCCAATACCATTAGCGGTGATAAAATTATTGCTAACACGATTGGTGCTAGAGAAATAACAGCAGGAAGCATCACTGCAAATGAGATAGCTTCCAACACGATCATCGGTGATAATATCTCTGGTAATACTATTACAGGCGATAAGATTCAAGCTAATACTATTACCGCAAGTCTTATTCAGTCTAACGCTATTGAGACTGACGCTATCAAAGCAGGGGCTATTGTAGGAAGTAAGATCGCTGCGGAAACTATTACTGGTGAGCTTATAGCGGCTGATACTATCACTAGTAAAAATCTGGTAATCAGTGATTTTGAAAACCTTACGTATGGTAGTGACTTTGAAGTTTTAGAGGAAGTCCCTTGGGAAGGTATAGACGGGGCAGCATCTATTAGCAGTGTTCTGCCTTTTAGTGGAACTAAATCTCTTGGGGTTTCCCAGATAAACTCTGGAATAAAGAAGGTAAGTTTAAATTTTAATCCCCAAATTAACGAAGAAGAGGAACTCTATATAGAGTTCTATGCATACACTAACTCTTCTTGGGACGGGGATGGTAACAGTAAACTAAGGATAGGTGACTCTTTAGACTCTAATAGTATCTTGTACTCTGTCCCCTACTCTCAGACTAATAACACTTGGCAAAAATTCTCAGGGACATGGCGTTCTACTAAAACTACAAGGATGAACATATCACTAGATTTTACTCACAGAAATGGGTCTATATTTATAGATAATGTCATTGTTCGTAGAAAAAAAGCAGGGAATCTCATTGTAGATGGCACGATTACAGCCACTCAGTTAGCGGCTGAAGCTGTTACTGCTACTAAGCTTAGTGCTGATGCTATAGATGGTAAACTCATCACAGGGACAATCCTACGCACTTCTGCGAGTACATCTACCCCTAGGGTGGTGGTAGGAGACCCTTCATTTCCTTTGTGGTACGGAACAGGTAATATCTCTACACAGAATATGGTGTTTGGTTTATTATCTAATGGAACAGCATACGCACAGAATCTTGTTATTGAAGATAACTCTGTTTTTAAAGGGGAGTTATTTGCAGCATCAGGAACGTTAGGTACTATAACCGCTGGTACTATTACAGGTACAACTATTAGTGGTAACACTATTACAGGTGGTACTATATCAGGTACAACCGTTTCAGGTACTACTATCACAGGGGGTTCTATATCAGGTACTACTATTACAGGTGGTCTTATAAGGACAGCATCCTCTGGTTATCGTACAGAGTTGGACGATGGTACATATATGATATGGTCTGGTACGGGAAGTAAAACTGATGCTAATGGTATCTTTTGGGTTAAGAAAGATGGAACAGGTTTTATTAAGGGTGAGTTTTTTCAAGGGGAGATTTTAGAAACTAAAACGAACGGGTTCTCAAACACTGGCAGTAGTACAGGGAGCGCTACTGTTACTCATAATTCCGCAGGGAAAGCTGTCACAGTCTCATTCTTAGGTGTACTGAAACTTGAGATGGCAGGTGATAAAAGAAACCAAGCTGATAAGTTAGAGTTAAAGATAGTGGTAAAAAGGAATGGGACTATTATAGACACATTATCAGTAAATCCTAGCTTTTCTTTCTACATAAATGAACCAGAGATTGGGGTAGATAAGACCACTTTTAGTTTAAGAGGGAATTCTTTCTATTTAGACACTAACACATCAGTAGGTAATAGAAATTACACAGTAGAATGTACTTTTATAAATAATGGTGCGTCTGGTACAGTTGCTATACCTAGTATAAGCGGCTCAATTAAAACGGAAGAAAATAAACTAGCATAGGTATTGATATGAAACTATCTCTTATTGGGGGATTGCTAACAATAGTCCTCCTTTTATCAAGCTGTGGTAACGAAAGACCTCTTGTGAAAAAAGACTTCGACAAAACAAGGGAAGAACTTATCCTTACTGTTACTACATATGATTCCTTGAGTAAACTTAATGACAATGTTAAAAAACCTGCTTTAGGGTTAAAAGGTCAAGCGCATTTGCTAGGGAATGTATGCGATATAAAGGTATACGAACCACGAACTCTTAGAGAAGATGATGAGTTTGCTCTTACATTAGGGCATGAACTTATGCATTGTCTCTATGGAAACTACCACAAATAATTAATTAGGAAAATAAATCAATGGCAGTTAATCCAATTCAATTTCTTGTAGCACAAAATGCTTCAATAACCGATGGTACTAAAACCATCACAATTTCAGGTAACGTTGACTGTTCTAGGGTGTACTCTGGGACAGCTATTTTTCTAGGAGGGGCAGATAACCCCGCTGAAGCTGTATCAGGAACATCTCCTGATGGTAGTGGTAATTCCACTATCACTCTTCGTAATAGTTGGTCACAAGGCGATATTGTAAACCAACAACTCGTATCTTTCAATACAAATGAAGGTTTAGCAGAAGCTATCTCTAATGTGAGAGAGATTGTTAGTAATGTATCCGCTATCGAAGACTTAGCTACTCAGGGTCTTATCAAGCGTATTAACGATAATGAGTATGAAGTTGTTAGTATTAGTGCATTAGGGGAAGCATTAGTTGGAGCTTCTGATGCTAGTTCTGCAAGAACCTCTTTAGGTTTAGGAAGTGCTGCTACTAAGAATGTAGGGACTTCTAGCGGTAACTTAATGGAGGTAGGAGCTTTTGGTTTAGGGGGTGCAGTAATAGAAAACTTTGCCGACTTTAATGATATAAGTGAAACATCTTTTATTGGAGGCAATAATACTATACTAAACGCACCTCCTTGGATGGATTCTAGGGTTATGGGTGGAATTCACGTAGATAAAGGTGGACGTACTCTACAGATTATGCCTTCAAGATTTGGAGATTTAGGTTTTAGAACAAGTTTTGATAATGTTTATGGTGATTGGCAAGAAATCTACCACAGCGGTAATTCCGTTAATCCCTTAAATTATGGTATCAAAACTCATGCAAACTTACCTTCAATTAGTGACTTAAACACTATAGGCGCAAGTTTACTTACTTCTGTAGTAGATAGTAGTACACAAAATCGCCCTGATTCTGCGGTAGGGCACGTAATTAATTTAAGTCAGAATAATGCTGCTAATAGCCAGATTGTGACGGATAGGATATATAACGATATTTGGTTTAGAACTTCTAGTGGGAGCGTGTATAAAGACTTTTCTAAGCTATATCACAGCGGTAACACCAATTTTAACGAGTTTGGAGGGGCAAATGCGGGTGATGTTATTGCGCTAGGGGAATCAGTGACGTCCACTCTGGCGCGTTTTTATTTGCCTATTAACGGCGTCATTCAACCTTCATCTTTATCCCTTATAGGTTCCGTGTCAGTTTTTAAAGCTGCGGTCGCGTTAGAATCAAATGTAACTAATGTTGGCTTGAGCGGAATTAGCGGGAGAAAGGTGGCGGTAGTAGATGTCACATGCTCCGTGGGACTTACTGTTGGTGACCAATTAAATCTCAGAATGCCAACAAGTTCAGATAAAATAACAATCAACTTTTAAGGAATCATAATGCTTAAATTCATAAATGAAGATGACTTCTTAAAAGTCGATACATTCAAAGAAAACGAAGATGGTTCTGTTACATGGGTATGGGATGAAGGTGAAGGATTGCCAACACACTCTGGTATTATACGAGAAGGTTTTAAACGCTACACACAAGAACAACAAGGTACAGTAGAAGCTGTTGTAGGGCAGGACGATGAAGGGAATGATATCGTAGAGGAACAACCTAAAATGGTTGACGTTGAAATAGACGTATGGAGTAAATTATGGCAACTTCATGATGATGAATCTATTGAAATTAATGTTCTCCCTGTAGATTTAGATTTACTTAAAGAAAACGCCAAGCAAGTAGTAAATTCCCAAAGGGACTCTCTAATCTCAGGAGGTGTACTTCACAACGGTTACACTTTCCAAACAGATGCTACATCTATCATGGATATTATGGGAGCTATTATGTCAGGGATTGACACTACATGGCTTACTGCGGATAACCAACAAGTCCCTATGTCTAGTGTAGATATGCAAGCTCTAGGACAAGCTGTAGCTCTCCACAAGGAGACTTCAGTGTTCAAGGCTAGGGTTCATAAGGACAATATTGAAAGTCTCGCTACAAAGGCAGAGATTGACGATTATGTAGCTAACCTTAGTTGGGTAGACTAATGCAGATTATTCTAGGTAAAAATAACAAGATAGGGAGTCTAGCTATTAGACTCCACAATTGGAGTAACTGGTCTCATTGCGGGGTTATTGTTAATAATGAGGTTATAGAAGCCACTGCATCTCATGGAGTAGTCTCTAATTCTATTGAAGACTTTAAACAACGTTACCCTAAATACAAAGTAATAGAAATACCCCATAAAGGTGATTTCCAACGAAGACTAAAAGAACAGCTTGGTAAGTCTTATGACTGGGGGGCTATATTTAGGTTTGTATTTAGAGGGGACTGGGACGACACAGACAAATGGTTCTGTTTCGAGTTAGCTGCTTATGCTGCTGGTACATATAATAAGAAATATCTTGACAGAGTGACAGCCACCCACCTGTTAATGATGAGTGAGGAGGTTTCATAATATGGCATTAAGCCCAGAACATTTATCTTTAATTGCTACAGCTATAGCTTCTGGTAGTGGAATAGGTAATGCTTGGTTTTGGTACGATAAGAAAAGAGGTGATAAGAAGTCAGATGAACAAGATAAGACGATCTCTGAACTTAGAACTTTAATAGAAGCTGTAGCTAAACAACAAGTAGAACATGACAATAAATTTATCACAGAAGAACAAACAAGGAAACTCTTACAAGAGTATCTAACGGATTTAAAACAATCGTGGGCAGACACTAATTCAGATGTTAAAGAAATCAAGTCTGCTATGACAGAATTAACTATGCAGTTGCGAGTACTTAACGCAGTAAGGGATATAGAAAAAGAACTCACATCTAAAAAGGAATAAATATGAAAGCCTTTGTCATCGATGATGACCCTATATTACTTGCTATGCTAGGTTTTATGTTAACAGATTCAGGGATAGAGGCACGATATTGTCTCTCTCCTGTTCCTGACAGTATAATTAGTGACCTTATTATATTTCAGCCTGACGTAATAGTTTTAGACCTTTATCTAAAAAATGAGTCAGGTTTTGATGTAGCCAGAAAAATACGTAGTAAAGATGAGCTACAACATATTCCTATCTTAGCAATGTCTAGTTCTAAAGAACTACAAGACAGGGTTAGCGCGTTTACCTCTGGTTTCTTAGAGTACATTAATAAACCTTTCTCTAAAGAGGATATCATATCAGCGGTTAAACGCAATGGGTATTCTAACGAGATTATAAAATTATGCAACCGTATACAGAAAAGAGAGGAAAGTGATCGTGACCTTTATACTGGGATTTTTGAAAAATAGAAAACTTCTTATAGGAATTAGTGTAGCAGCTTTCTTAGGTATTAGTGTTTGGGTAGGTTGGTCTGAGATTAAGACTGGTATATATGATCGGGGCTATAATGCTGCTGTTCAAGAGTACCAAGCTAAATTAGACGAAGTTCAAGCACAACATCAAGAATATGTTATATACAAACTAAAAGAAGCCCGTAGACAAGCAGAGATAGATAAAGAAGACACTATCAAACGTATTAGAGCAGAACAGGCAGTAGACTCTGATGTAGAAACTATAACAGAATATATTGAGAAGAAAGTTTATGTACAAGATACTTGTGATGTTGTTCCTGCTGACCTTAACAGCTTGTTCAACGACTCCATCCGTTCCATTAACGGAACAAACTAAAGTAGAAGAAAAGCTCCTACAAGCCCCTATAAGCCAATCTCTATTGATACCCTGTAGGGTAGCTTACCCTCTTAAAGAAAATACTCAGGAAACGTCTCTCAAAGCGTTCTATGAAGTGTTGGCTTATAACCTAGGGCAGGTTAAGAAGTGTTATGAAAAAGAAGAAGACTTAATAGAAGAACTTAAAGAGAGGGATTATGTGGGAAAAGATTAAAACATGGTATTGACATCCCTTTTAATACAGATTATTATTATTATTACTTTAGTATATGTTGGGATAGGGGGAAATTTTGAAAAAATTGAGCGACAAGGTGTTAATAGGAAAAATTTATGAGTCTAACAGCTATGGGGTGTTTAAGATTGTTAGTATCATAAATACTAAAAAAGTAACTGTAGAGTTCCTAGATACAGGATTCAGAAAGACTACCACTTTGTGTTGTATTAGAGCAGGAAAGGTGAAAGACCCTTTTTATCCTTACTTCTATGGGAGAGGTTATTTAGGAACTGAACTTCCTGTTGATAAAAAAGTTTACAGCATCTGGAAAGGGATCTTAAGGAGATGTTATTCCTCTGAAAATAGCCCTAGGCACAAGTCTTACGAAAAAGTAGAAGTATGTAAGGATTGGTGTTCTTACCTAGAATTCGCAAAATGGTATTCTTCCCAAAAATGTGCATATATGCAAGGTTTTGATATAGACAAAGATATTATGTCCCACAACTGCGCAGAAAAAGAGTATTCCCCTAGGTTTTGTCGATTAGTACCTAAGAAACTTAATGCGTTGTTTATAAAAAATAATTCTAACGATGGCAGCGGCTGTTACCAATACAAGAAAGGGAGTTACTATGTGCAGTCTAGCAGAAACAATAAAAGTGTTTATTTAGGAAAAGCTGCCAGTAAGCAATATGCCATACGTCTATATAAAAATTTTCAAAAATCTGTAATGGAAGAAGAACTAAATAAATATAAAAAGGTACTAGACGAAGATGTTTTTTATAAAATTAAAGAAGTATATTCCATCTCATAAAAACTTAAGGGACATAGCAATAACTCTTAACCTTTTCTGTTTAGTAGAGATTGGGGTAGTCATATTTTTTTCATGGCTATGCTACGATCTATTAGTGTGGTACAAAGATATTACCACCCCAGAAAACTTCGCGCAAACCCCATTTTGGGCTGCAATAGGGTCTCTTGTCGCTGCTATATTTGGGGCACTAAAGTACATTAATCACACATATGAGGCGAGAAAAGATGGTTGATATAGAAGTTGAAGTCACAACGGAGATATGGAGAACTGATGATTTTACCCTTGTAGTTATGTACCCTTTCCCTTCGGTTGCTTATATTAAAGGACTGCGAGGGAAGTACACAAGAGATTTACGTAAAGCAATGAAGTTATTGCTGATAGAGAAGGGTATAAAAACAGTTTACTACTAGAGACGTAAGAAAGGAAAAGTTAATATACATACATTAGTGGTTAAATAATTATGCTATTACTAAGACGTTACTATGATGATCGTACAGAGGGTAATGTAGCACTTTGTTGCTATGAGTGTAACCTTACTAGGGGAGATCGTTTTACTTTTGACGAAATGACCCTGCTAGGGAAGAAAATAAGAGAGATAAAAGATGACAGATAAAATTAATTGGGAAGATTACCCCAATTTCTCTGAAAAAGAGTTTCAATGTAAACATACAGGGATTTGTGATATGGACAAAGACTTTATGGAAATTCTATCAGAGATAAGAAAAGAGTATGGTAAACCTATGATAATAACATCAGGATATCGACACCCCACACATCCAGTAGAATCTTCAAAACCCATCAGAGGGGAACATACTTATGGTGTATGCTGTGACGTGTCTGTAAGGGGCGAAGATTGCTATAATTTGATTTCTGTATGTATTAAGAAAGGAATAACTCGATTAGGTGTATCTCAAAAAGGGGAAAACAGGTTTATACACATAGGAATAGGGTACGGGGATAAGTTTCTTAACCCTTGGGTTTGGTCTTACTAAGGACGGTAAGTTGTAATACCGCTTTATGTAAGCTTGTCAGGGAAGAGTTCTATTAAAATTTGATACATTGTATGTCCTATACAAGAAAGCCCCTCAGATTGCTCTGTAGGGGCTATTTTTATATCTATACGTTAACCATTTCCCATCGAAGAGATGATAAAGTGATAGCATCTTCTTCGTCTAGTCCATATTCTTTATTAAGGTCTTCTAATTTAGCTTTAAGCTTTACACCTTCATTGATCAAAGTATCATCACGGAAGTCTTGTAGTTTATCTTTATCTGTTACAATAAGTTTATGTAGTGTAAGAATTAGAGCGTCACTATTATTAATTAGCTTGCTGTCTGTCCATACACGAATAGATACTAGTTTACGTTTATTGCTCATTTTAATTTCCTCTTTAGTTGTATTATTTAATTTAATAAAATGTAAATTGTTTATGGTAATTTGGCCAATCTCCTCTTCTACATCATTCCAGTTGTAAGTGCCAAGCCTAACAGATAATTCTGACTTGTGCAAATCTATTTTACCAGAATTGTGTAATTTACAAAGTATACCGCTATTCTTTCTGTGAAGTTTAGCTGCTATACGTGCAATACTCCAACCTGTTCCCCATAAAGATTGCATTACATTGACATCTTCTCTGGTGTAAGGTCTTCCATGTTGTGATGGTAAGTTCATGACAAACCTACCTCACACATTTTAATAAAATCATTTGGTTTCATTATAAATCCTCCTCTAAACTTTTCAGGCTACGTTCAAGACGTTCTTCTTGTTCTTTAAGAATACGATCACGGGTATCCAACAATTTCTTCTTTTCTTTATTAAGTACATGCTGCTTCATGTTATATTTTACATCGACATATTTAGATGCAGTTTTTATGTCCTGTAGAGTAAGTGTATCTTCTTTAAACTGTTTGTCAAGATAATCCTCAATAAAAGTTTTTAATTCTTCATCTGTTTTTAGGTAGGTAACTTTTTTGTTACTGCCGCTACCGTCACTATAACTACTTAAACAAAACTCAGGTCTTGTGTTACGGTAACTCCCCACAGATATTAAACTTAATGCCTTTAACCCATCGAAATGTCTCTCTCCATAAGAGTTCTCCCAACTAAAAGTATCCTCTTCAAAAGATTTAATATCTAAACCATAAGAAGTTCTTACTGAATATTTAACATTACCAGTAATAGCATCACAGAAACTGCCCCAATCAAAATCAGGTAGTTTCTCTGCTAAGAAATTATTCCGTTTTAACAAAGCTGATACGGCTTTAGCCTCTTCCATGATAAAGCGATTCTTTTTACGTTGTTCATCGTATTCTTTCTTGAGACGTTCTAGGTTGTTGTGTACTTTAATCTCTTCCTTCTGCTTATAAGTCATAGCAGGTTCATCTAGAAGTGTCTTAGCAGTAAAGTTCTCCCCTGAAGGAATTTCATCGCCACTCTCTGTTACGTAGATTTCCTGTACGATATACTCTGTACTATTAATCTTGCCGCATACTACAACTTTCTTCCCGTCTGGTGTAAATTTAGTTTCCATAAGGCTCTCCTCCAATTGTTTCTACATTCTCACTATCTGCAAGGACGTAAACTCTTGCTCCACATGACAAAGGCTTATCAGGGCTATACACTAACCTAGCTATCTCTTTACCATTGTCGTCTTTGATAATAACACCATCGCAGTATATATTATCTTTATATGTTTTAACTGTCAATACTTTTTTCATATTATCAGGATTTTTAATATTATGTCTGATATGGGGTTGTGACACATGGATGTGTGTTTTCATCATAAGTCCTCTAGGTGGTAGATGTATACTTCAAAATGAGGGGCAAGAATCCAGTCAATTAGTTCCTCTATAATTTGCCAGTCACAACCCGCTCGATCAGACGCAAACTTATATGGCAGTGCAATCGTTAAGTCTTTATAAGAGAGGGCATCTGCTATAAGGGTGAAACAACGAGCAATCGCCCCATAATTCCCTTGGCGTTTATGGTCCTTATAATACTCCCCTACATAACCGTAGTACTCTTGTCCGTACAGATTTAATACACCACTACTAGATTCCCCTACATTCCCTAAGAAGTTACGTTTCTTTTTTGCAAAAGAGCAATCTAGTTCATAAGCATCAGGAAAAACCTCTTTAATTGTTTTAGCGATACCGCTTCCAAAGTTATTTTGACAATTACAACAATGGAGTAAGTAGTCTACTTCACCATTTACCAAAGCCTGTACAGCATCACCTTTCACATATTTAATACTCATATTCTATTCCTCCTCATAACAACATTGAACACATACATCACGATACACTACGTAAGAACCTAACCATTTACCGTTACGACACCTTACTTCACTTTTGGTTACATCGTAGAAGTATTTTCGTTTAATGCCTACAATTTCAGACCAAGATGTAGTGCATATATTTTCATTAACTAAACACAGTAAGAAATCTTCAAACTCTCCTTCATCTAAATCAATCCTTACAATCTTAGGCAATCCCTTTTTATCAATCTCATCATCAATCTTTTGTAAGATTGTTTTCTCTCTAATCACTTTCATTTTAAACCTCCTACATTTTCTAAATACGATGACCACTCAGTTAGATACCTTACCTTATTTTCAAGTAGCTTACGTTCTCTTTCTTTTTTAATCTGCTGACACTTCCCCTTAACCACATCTGCTAAAAGAGGGTGTGGCTTCTCAAGGTGTAATGATTTTTCTTCTCGATCATATAAATATACAGAGTTATCTAATCCGTCACAAGAGTCATTTAAATGTATTCTCAGTATAACAGACCAATTACAATTCTTTACACAGAGTTCTTTTTCCTGATAGTTTATGTAATAGTAGTATTTATTGCAAGTCAACACCTCTACCACCATGTCTACAACTTTATCTTCTAATTCATTAAGTTCACTCATAATTGTTCTCCTGTTGTATTAAACACTTCATACTTTAATATAGTATGCACATAAGCTTTAGTCTTTGTTAAATTCTTTTTCTTACGTAGTGTGTCTACTTTAGCATCTTTGATTCCATTAAGCAAGGCTTTCATAGAGGCTTTTTCTTCTTTACGTAGTTTACGTTTATATGTTGTCATAATCCCTCTAATACTTCCCTTATCTTGAGGTCTACCTCGTGTCTGTGTTTCTTATTTGCACTCTCTTTTACAGACTTTTTATAAGCCTCTATAAAAGACACACCTTGTTGTAGATACTCCCCTTCTTCATTAGTTATACTGCACAGGTTTATATAATAGTATTCAATATCTCCCGACCAATTAGTGGATTTAGTGAAACAAGTGGAAGATTTTTTATGTTTCCATGTATCTCCTTCAAAATATGAATCCCATGTATTTTCAAACCCCTCCGGCTGTTTCATCATTAACTCTAGCATAGAGTGTACAGGAGGTGATATTCTAGGTTTAACTTGTTTATTCTCTTCTTTACGTGACTTTTCCTTTTCATCCAGTTTATCTAAACGACCTTCTACTACTTTTTGTTCATCTCTCTTGTCTACTAGGTAACAAACCGCGAATATTGCCCCAAACACTAACAATGCAAGTGTTCCTATTAAATAATTACTCATAATTCCTCCTGTAAGCCTCTGTAAGGCTATATCTTTAATTAGTAATACGATGGAGAACTCTACTGAGAGAGCTTCTTAGGGGGCTTATTTTCGTAGTAAGTTCGTAGACCTTTAATGATAGAGTCATTACAAGATAAATCCTCAATAGGGCAGTCTTTCTTCTTCAAAGACATTACTCTGCTTAAGTACCCGCTGTTAACGCTGTCTTGTACATAGAAGTCATACTCGTCTCCCCAAGGACGTACCTCTTCTAAATGTTCTAATACAAAGTCCTCTACACTTACAGTGTACTCTACGTCTACTACTTTTTGTTTATAAAAGTTTATCATAATTCTCTCCTCAAATTACACATAACAAAAAACCCTATAGACCGTAGTATGATCTATAGGGTTACTCTTGTCAACTAGTTTTTAATGTTTACTTAGTTTTTAATTCTTCTAGACGTTTAAGAATGCTTTCCTCATCCATATCTTCTAGTTTAGCTTCTTGCTTACGTGATAGGATAGCAATAAGTTTGTTACGCTCCTTCGCAACTTCTTGTGCTTTATTTGCGTCTTCTTGCTCCTGTTTAATAGTAGCGATAATATGTTTTACTATTTCCAGTCTATCAACTAACTGTTGGTCTACAGTAGATTTAGTATCTACAAAAGACTCTTCCTGCGTCTCTTTAATTTCACGGTTTAAGTCAATAGCAATCTGGTTAAGATTAACTGTTCCTGACTTAAGAGGTAGGTCATATAATTGCTCTACAGTAAGAAGACCTTTAGCTGAACTAAAACGGTATTTACCTCGTGCTGCTTTTTCAAATAAATTAGACATAATGTTTCTCCTTATTAAAATTTAACTTTAATTACTCGGTTGAAAGACCCACTCACTTTAACAAGTAACTCGTTACGTTTAGTAGAACTAAATCCTACACCACTAAGTTGCTCATTGCAAGTCTTAGCTTTAAGTTTTGATGATAAAACTTCAAAAGACTTACGATGCTCGTTCAACTCAGGTAGTAAGAACTCATTATAAAAACCTCTAGCGTCATCAGGATTAATACAATTCTTAAGAATAAAGAAGTAATGTTTATTTCCTGTCTCTTCTCCGTCCCAATGGTTAGGTGAATTCATAATCATTTCTACAGGTGTCCACTCTAGAGTGTTAACTCCCCACACTTCTTGTGAAGTTTGTGATGATTTAAGGTTCTCTTGTTTAATAGAGAATTGTCCATTACGTAATGACACTGTAGCAACATCTACTGTTCCTGACAAATCTTTATCATAAGTATAGTCATGGATAACTCCATCAAACTCGATCTGGGCAGTAAAAGAGCTTCTACCTGAACGTTTAGAGAAATTATTTACAGAGAACTTATAATCACCCTCTACCATTCTACTACGAGATTCAAATGTAATATTCTCTACTGCCACCCCTTTAGGGTGTATTATGTCAACGTCTAACTCACCTCCTTTGCCATCATTAAGTCTTGAAAAATATATATGACTTACAGGGGTATGACAATGAGCATCTAGGTCGCTGCTACAAGAATCTTCATCGTTCCACTTAATAGAGAAACGTAGATCACCTGTTATACTTCCCCCTGCTGCCTTAACATGCTCCTTCATAGAATCGGTAACTTCTCCATTATAAGACCAAGAGAAAGGATTACCCCATTTAAACAACTTAGGCGCTGAAATATCTTCTGGTGCAATAACACTTACAAAGTTATTCTTATGCTTATTTGTGACCATCACCTCTATAGCATCCGCTTTAGGTAAGATTTTACTCAGGAAATCATTAATTGTAACCTCTTCCACCTTATCTAAGTTAATCTTTTTCGCTTCTCTCTTACTAGGTTTAACTGCGTCAAACACACCACCTTCCATAACAGGCTGCACTTTACTGTCTGCAAATAGAACATTATTAATATTAAGATCACTTGCTTTAGCAAAACGTCTAGCGAAAGATGCGTTAATACCTAACTCATTAATAGTAGCTTGTGCTTTATCAATCATTTTTTGAGTAACCAGTGCCTTAGACCGTTTATAATTATGAGGTGCTACTTTATCTTCATAACTCTTAACTGCATGTTCAAGATCTTTACCTTCCGAAATATCTACAAGAAGTGTACCAATTACTGTATTACGGATACGTCCTGCTGAACCAATTTCTGCTGATTTAAGCCAAGAGAAAGATACCACATCTAAATTTTTATCTTCTAGCTCTTGTAGCATACGCTTTAACATTTGTACCGTATGCTTATGTTCTTCACCTCGGTAGAGAGAACCTTGATCAATGATATCTAATACAATATCCACAGCGTCTTTATTAATCTCTACAAGAGATCGTGAAAGCACTTGATGGTCTGCTAAACGTTCTCCTTTATAAGAGCTATAACGGTCTTCTGACATTACATAACGTTCTGGCATATCTAAGAAGAAGTGGTCATGTTGGATAGTCTTACCTTCATCTGTTAGCTCGTGATTAAGCTCTGTACCACAACGTACTTTATCCGCACGAAATACATTAGTAATTGGATGTTTATGAATTTCTTTTGACATAACATCTACTACCACTTGGTAGTTGGGGTCTTCTACTTTAAAGTCCCATAAGGAGACGATAGTTCCATCTTCTTTAATCTTTACGATATTACCAAATTGACGTAGGAAAGAACGACAGCAATTACAATCATGTACTGTACGCTCTCTATAAATAGGGTCTGTACCTTCAGGGAAGCTGCCTAGGTATACATCTACTAATGTGTTACGTTCAGGTAATTCTACATAAAATAGCTCACCATCTGTCATAGTATCGAAATGTGCTAGTAGCGCTTGTTGTAGAACTGTAAAATCTAATTTCATTTTGTTTCTCCTCTTCATTAAAACAACTTCAGTATACGTAGATACCAACCCAGTGTCAACACTTTTATTAAAAAAAAGCCTTACACCAAATTAATGATGCAAGGCTTTATTATTACGCTAATTTTCTATCTTCTAATTTACTTAAGAACTTCGAGTAATCCACTGTACCCTCTAATTTGTTATGGCTATAATCTGTAACCTTATTCTCAAAGAAATTTGTGTGTGTAGTAGCCGTAAGGATATAATCAATCCATTCTAGAGGATTCTCTCCTACTTGTTCTGCCTCCACTAAATCAAGTTGATGTAAACGGAGTAAACCTAAATAGTTAATAAACTCTTTAACCTGCTCTTTTGTTAAATCTTCTTGGTCTCCCATCTCAAATACGATATCTAGGAAACTATGTTCTGCTTCGACATACTTACTTACTAACTGAACAAGAAACTCATCTAACTCTTGATTCTCTTCTTCTGTTAAGTATTTCCGTACTTCTTTGAATACAGAGATATTCCGATCAACATGGTCATCCTCATCACGTAGACTCCATTCGTTAATCGAATTGAAGTTCATAACCAAACCAAAACGTTTAAAGTTAAGAAGACAAGCAAATGCACCAAACAAAGTAATACCTTCTGCTAAGAACACTACAGCTAAATACTTAGCGAAGTTTAGAGGAACAGATAAATCCCCTACATCTTGTGCAATAATATCTAGCTTATCTTGCATCTCCTTATACTTTTTAAACTCAGACCAATCTGCATTACTGAAACCGAAAGTTTCTGCGGCTAAAGCATAAGACCTTTGGTGTGTAACCTCTCTTGCAGCAAAGGTTAACCACATGGTTCGAATTTCATTATTTTTAACGTGAGCTATTAGTTTAGCATAACCTGCCCCTACTTGAGCGTCCATCTCAGTAAACAACATTAACATTTTGTTTAGTAGGTTCTTATTTTGTGCATGGGAGACGTTAGCCGTAGCTAACCCCCCTTCACTATTGTATTGTCGTAGATCATCCGCTAAATCTACTTGGTTCTCATTCCAGTTCATATCAATACGATGAACTTTTTCAGCCTCTACTGCCCAAGGGTAAGTAAAAGGTCTATAGGATTCGTTTTCTTTAAAAATACTCATAATTTATCCTTCACATCCAATACAACTATAATCATCCAAAGGTACTTCAATCTTAGGAGAAGGATTAATCTTATTACCTAAACTAGCTTTGTTCGGAGATTCCGCTCTAAAGTAATACATAGTTTTAATACCTTTAAGCCAAGCATATACATGAAGGTCAACCATTTCCTGTCTAGTAATAGTCTTACTTCCTTTAAGGTTTAGACTCTGACTTTGACAAATGTAAGCCTGACGTTCTGCTGTTTGCTCTATAATATGTATCTGGTCAATCTCTTGGAAAGTTTTAAACACCTTCTTCTCATGTTGAGATAAGAAATCTAGATGTTGGACACTCCCTTTGTTGGTAATAACACTCTTCCATACTTCTTTAGTATTTTTACCTTTCTCTTCTAGTAACCTCTCCAAGTATTTATTCTTAATTAAGAAACTACCTGCTCGTCCTTGTGCATTAAAAGCGTTAGCTGCCCAAGGCTCTATTGAAGGAGATGTACCTACTCGTTTAGAAGAGGTTGCATTAGGGGCAATAGCAAACAAATGAGAATTTCTCATGCCACCACCTACACAATCTTCAGGTTCTCCGCGTAACTTAGCAAGTCTTTGGCTCTCCGCTACCCCCTTATTATACATATCTTTGTAAATAATGTGAGTGTGTTGTATAGCAGAGTTAAAACCCCCTGATTCAAAAGGAATCATCTTACTTTGTAAATAACTATGCCACCCTAATGTACCTAACGTATTGTTCAAGACAGGTCGTTAATCTGCCCCCGAAATCTTATCCACATAGTAAAATCCATTATCTTTCCACGTTTTATTGTGGTATTTCTCTGGTATTTGGTAATTAGGTTTAACAATCTTGTCAGGATTATTACATCTAGATTGTATCGTAGCTTTTGATACACCATATATCTTAGCTGCGTACCCAGAGGAATAAAAACAACCCACTGGGGTACACCACCAACCTTTTTGTAAACCTAAATAGTAATTTAGCATATTAACACAATTATCTGTGTTAGGTCTATTCTCTTTTATCTTATTTATAGTAGATATTTTATGACGTTTACCATAAAAAGGGTTTAAGTCTTTCACTCTTAATTTAGCTTTTTGAGAAAGAACCTCTTTAAATTCGTCACTATGTGTTTTACCAAAGAATGCGTTGTCTTTTCCTAACATAGCACCTGTTCCGTTAAAGGAACGATTGTAACACTTTCTTTTATCCTTTAATATATGATACCTAACAAAATGTGTTTCTACCTGTCTCATCACTTTTGGGTCTACACATTTACAAATAATACACTTATTAAAGTTTTCTCTACCATATTTCTTTATTGCTAATTTAACTAATTTACCGCTACCTAAATAACCGTCCTCTATATTAACAGTCTGATGACTGCCTATATAAAATTTTCCGTTAATTTTATTAGTAACTTTATACACTATGTAATATTTTTTCATAAACCACCTCTAATAATCACAAGGTGGATAAGATTTCCGCTATATGTTTCCATATAGACCAGACTATATCTTCACTTAATAAGTGCTGTATGTTTCCCTTCACTTGAAGGTACGCCTTTCGGCTAGTCGTTGAACGTTCCTCATGTTAAAGAGGCTTCGCTGCTGATTGCCCAATCTTAGTAATTTTCAAACATTCACGCTTGTTGTTTCCAACTACGTTGTAGTTTACTAGGCTCTAAGGGTATTCCAGCAATTAATACAGTTTTACATCAGCTTAAATTATAAACCGATCGCCCTTTCTTTAACCGCAGAGTACACCGCCCTACTTAACTGTTTAGGGGCTAAACGAATAAAGTATTCTAATATATTATCCAGTAACCTAATAAGGTCTGCAATCATATTAGTGTCTTTCCATTCATCGTACTTCTCTAAGTTAGCAGAAGATAGGCAACATACAGCAGTTCTTTTTGCTGAAGTTCTTAATACGATCTCACTACACAAGTTACTTTGTGTCACGTTATATAATGGGTGTGTAATCCACTTAGGAATCTGACGATTTACATTGTCTTTAAACATAATGTAAGGTTCGCCAGTCTCGTAACGCATTTCCATTATTTCTTCAAACACACTAGCTGCATTCAGGAACTTACCTGTACCTCCATGTTTAGGATCTATTAACTCGTAATTTTTCCCTGTTATGACTGCTTCCATGAAGCTATCGGGAATATTAACAGCATTATGTAGGTTCATACATTTCTTATTGAAGTCCCCTCCTACAGGATTCCTCATCGATAAGAACGATAGAATCTCAGGATGGTCGATATCCATATAAGCTGCTATACTACCACGTTTAGCCTCAGTCTGTTTGTAACTTAGAGCGTCTGCATCATATCCTTTTAAGTGGGCTAATGCTCCTGTAGATTTCTCATCAGGGCTACGCATTCCTGTATAGATACCAATGCCACCGCCTTGCATTGATAGCCATTTTGTTTCAGAGCTTGTATCTACAAGCCCTTCTTTTGTATCTGGGATATAAGAGAGGAAGCAATTTATAGGCATTCCTCTTGGAGTAACATTATCCTCTAACCAATCAGAAGCCATAGAGAATTCATGTTCATTGAAATCAGGCCATACTACCTCTACAGCATTAATTAAAGGCGCACCTGCGAAAGTAAACCACCCTTTAGATGCATAATCATAAATACGCTGTGCGAAATCATAATCCCCGAAACAATAACACGTAGCTGCTCGTGCTAACCCTTGTTGAGGACTGGTTTCATGGTCTAATTTGTAAAAACCTTTTTTAGTAAGAAGTGCTAACCCCTCTTCTGTTATATCTCTGTCCCTGCTGTAGTCAATGATAGTACCCAAATATTCTTTTACTAAATTATTCGTATCACTCACTAACAATTACCCCACTACACGTTTTACATAATCAGTCCAAGCTTTATCTTTTCGTTGTTTCCCTACGTAACGTTCTCCTTGTACAGTTACCCCTGAAAACGTCTTGTGAGGACATACTTGACGTTCTACGCTCTCTTGTAAGTCTAACCCACATATAGACAAGGCTTTGTCCATAATGTCACGAGGAGGGCGTACAAACGCTGCATGGATGTTAGTAGGGTCATTAATAAGACTTTCTACTACTTCCGTTTTCATACCACGTACATTATTTACTGCCCAATCTTTATACACTTGAGTTTGTACTACATCATAAATACTCACTTCCCATTGTGCCTCTTCACGTTCCATTTGTTCTAGTTGATGTTCGATCATGCTCATATTATTTAGTCTCCATAAATTTATCTTCACTACCTACTTCTAAAGCTTTACGATATTGCCAGAATACCCCTGATACAAAATTTCCTGTCATGTGTTCATCATGTTCGTAGTCTTCTACTACCTTAGCTACGTGTTCTGTAGGACTAAAGTGAGGAGGGTCTTCTTTAAATATTCCATTTTCAGGTAAATTTAACATATCATAAATCTTCAATGCTTTCTCTAAAGAGTCGTCTAACTTACGGTAGCTTACTTGTCCTGTACAAGATGTAGACACCTTAATCGCTTCTTCTAAAGTAGTAATCTCGTCTTGAAGGAAATACTGTCCGTCTGCATCTCTGTTCCAATCCACATAAGGTAAGTGGTATTCCCCATACTTTAACTGTACTGGTGTACTACGTTGAATAGCTTCAAACATTGCTTTAGCTAGCGCTTGTATCTCAGGTTGTGCATCTTTATGCAATCTAAGCTTAAAGAAACTGTCAAAACCTTCACGAGTTGCTGTCACTACACCTTTTGTCCACATAAAAGGTTCTAGTAGACGATTAGTAATCTGTTTATGTGCATTTAATCCTTGTAAAGCTTCCGCGTATTTAGCTGCCTCTTTAGCTGCACTAACCCATCCTTGTTTAACTGCCTCTACTTGTTTATCTGTAAGTTGTTCCTCTGCGACCATACCTGCTTGATTCTTACCCCAGTGAACAGGTATTGCAGGATTATTTTTTACTTGTTCGATCATTTTAGCTACGGGTACAGCCCTGCTTGATTGAAAATTCCTAGAAAATACCCTATGAGTGTTAAATTCAGGGAGTACAAATCTATGTAATTCAATCTCTAATGTGATTAACTCTTCTACATTAGGAGCTTGGCTATGGCAAATAACTTCTGCTGACGGTTTACTCAATTACTTCTCCTCCAAATAATTAATAATCTGCTCTGCCCCTATGTGACTAACCTTACCTTCTAATATGAGTGCAGGTATACTCCTTACTCCCGCTTTTCTGGCTTCGTCCATGTCCTTATCTATATCTAATAACTCAATATTTAGTTTATGCTTCTCTATATATTTTTTAACAGGTGTACAATTAACACACCAAGACGCTGTGGCTAGTTTCATTTAATTCTCCTTTTTCTTTATGTAAATCTATTAAAAGTTTTAACACGCTTTTAAGTTTTTCCGAAGTTTCATATTTTAATATATCCTTATTTTCTACAAGTAAGGTTTTTACTTTTAAATAGGACTCTGTTATTTTAACCTTAATGGCATCCTCTTTAAATTTAAAATAAATATCTTTTTCCATAGATATTTTGTACTTTTTTCCTTTACGGAACACACCTGATTCTCTATTACGAAGCCTTTTATCTATACAAACAAGAGCATTGTTTACATTTTTAGGTAGGAAAACGCAAGTAAGTGGTGAATACTCTTTCTTACCTTTATAATTAACTTCTGTAATATAGTGCATATCTTTATCTAACTCAAAGTTGATACCTTTCTTATCAGATGGGTAATTTTCATTAAACCATTTATCGAAATTATGGAAACAATGCCACTCCTCGCAAACAACTACATCTTCTATATACTTAGAATTGTTTGAGTCTGACCGTGTAAAATAACACCGCTGTAACATATTTTTCCACATCCAGTATGATTTCAGTTTAGTCACATATTTAGGCGCACCCTCTCCTAAATACCCTACCCCATATACCGATTTTTCTAGGGGATTTACTATCTTGTCTCCTCGTTTTACATTGGATACATAAACATCTTTAATTGTGTTTCCATGTTTTTCAGACCTTACATCCATCTTACTTCCTTCTCTTAATATGACGGTGTAATTGTCATTCCTGTTAACGAAAGTGTAACCCTCTTTGTACCTACATAGACGGTACTTATCGAATTGGTTTAACTTACAATTATCAGGGTCTTCACTCATCCTCTAACATCTCCTTTACTGCTAACTCTAAACCTTTGATTAAACGTTTTACTCGGTTAATGTCTAACGAAAATAACTCCCCTTCAATGTTCAACTCAATAATATCATCATCCACAAATTGAATCTCGCACAAGTCGTCTACCTCAATCTCAGTAACACCTTTACTAAGAGGTTCACCCTCTAAATTAACTCTCATACTCTTTATTCCTGTTTGTTATAGTCAGACCATTATTATACTATAAAAGTTATTAAAGTCAACTTATAAATTATTCATTATTCACATACAAGCACTGGGTCAAAATAATAACTATGCCCTTTCAATATCTTACCATTTTCATTAAAGAATACAACAAATTCCTCTCCTTCATACTCTCTAATTACTTTAGTTACTGTATGTTGTGGATACGCTGCCACAACTTCTGCATAATGGCTTTCGTGGTAGAGGTCAATCGGGATAAACTTCGACATATTACTTGCCAATACACTCTCACAATTATTCTCGTAATGGCACTCGTCACATACCAGAACACTAAGAAGCGCATGTACCATGATGTGATGATCGAAGCCACCGAATTCTTGCTCTGTAATATACTCACTCAATTTATCCTCTAAATCGTCGTAACCATAACCTCTATCAAAAGTTGTATTATAGTTGCCATAGTAATACACATTGAATGCTCTACGTTCTACTAAAGGAGCTAAGGTCACTAACCCATCAATAATCCCGTCCATAAACTCTGTTTCATTTTTACTATCAAGGATTTCTTGTAATTCACTTTTAATAATAGGAAGTTGTTTTCCTTCTGTAACTCCATCTGGGTTAGCAATACCATTGAACTTCATCACTTCATCCCAAAACCAAGTCAAATCATAGTCTGGGTATTTTAATAACTTACTTTTATACATTTATATCTCCTCTTTCTTTATTTCGAGCGCTTCTTGTAATTACCTTTACTTATGTTTGTACCTATCTTTGTCATTATTGCCTTGTACAAATCTATGTTACAATCCGCAGCAATATCCATTACCCTTAATACGATATCTGCCAATTCATATTGAAAATCATAAGTAGGTTC